>ERZ835880.11-NODE-11-length-201707-cov-10.466913_pt1 | contig 201707 bp, 192 predicted proteins | sample MGYA00519944_ERZ835880 | MGnify/ENA primary metagenome ERZ835880 (study PRJEB31850, sample SAMEA3708787) | human gut metagenome | biome: human gut; feature: human-associated habitat; material: faeces | place: China | collected 2014 ... | reverse complement strand
TGTGTACAGTCTCTTTCGGTCCGTCTACAAGGAAGTTACCGGTTCCGGCTGATACGGCATTTTCAAAAATATCAATGCTACGGAATGGAATTATCTTAGCAGTCTGCTTTTCATACATTCCGGATGCATGGAGCAGATTGATATAATCCATAGCTTTTTCCCTGCCCTCATCAGTAAGTGATGAGAAAGGATCGGCAGGATTTACTCCAAAATATGCCTCATACATGTTAGTAATACCAAGGATTCTACACACTTTGTAAAATATGGTAACGCTTGGTTCAGCAAGATTTCTCTCCCAGTTGGATATGGCTTTATAGGAAATGGTAATGCCTTCCTTTGCCAGTTCATCAGCGAGATCCTGCTGGAGCAAGCCTTTCTTTTTTCTATATGTTGAAATGATTTCTCCGATTGAGTACATACATACGCCTCTTTTCTTTCATTTTGTTGATTTCAAATCTCTCTTTTCACTCCATAGTATATAGCAATAGTGCCAATTATTCAAGTTAAAAATCCAATATAATGAGAAAAAGGACATATGTGTCCGTTGACAGTCGATTATTCTTGGGGTTATACTATGCTCTGTAAGAAACATTACTCATATACTTGGACTAAAGGTTATGGTAGTGACAGATTAAATGCAGGAGGTGATGAAGATGGGAGACAGGGTAATACTTCATTCAGATATCAACTGTTGTTATGCCTCGATTGAGCATCTGCATCATCCGGAGCTTGCAGGAAAGCCACTGGCAGTAGGCGGTGACCCGGAGGCAAGACATGGGATTGTCTTAACAGCCGACTATATTGCCAAGAAGTACGGTGTGAAAACAGGAATGGCACTCTGGCAGGCAAAGCAGGTCTGTCCGGACATAACATTTGTTTCACCAAGAATGGACTTATATCTTCGGTTCTCAAGAATGGCACATGAGATATATGCAGAATATACGGACAGACAGGAGCCATATGGGATTGATGAGTGCTGGCTTGATGTGACAGGGAGCAGCTCCCTTAAAGGGGATGGATTGCTCATTGCACAGGAAATCAGCAGGAGAATGAAGTCAGAGCTTGGCATCACAGTAAGTGTTGGTGTTTCTTTCAATAAGATATTTGCAAAGCTTGGTTCTGATTATAAGAAGCCTGATGCAATCACAACTATGTATAAGAGTGAATTTAAGCAGAAGGCTTGGTCACTTCCGGTGGCAGATCTTCTATACGTTGGCAAAAGTACGAACAGAAAGCTTGCATTATTTGGTATCAAAACCATAGGTGATCTTGCAAGGGCAGATGAAGATGTGCTTAACAGTCACCTTGGAAAGATGGGCAGTATCTTATGGTCGTTTGCTAATGGCTATGATGATTCACCTGTCAAGCTGGAGAATACCCACGCTCCAATCAAATCGGTGGGAAACAGCACAACGACACCAAAGGATTTAGTATGCGATGAGGATGTAAAGATTGTTCTTTATATTCTGGCTGAGAGTGTTGCAGCAAGACTTCGTGAGAATGGATTCCGGTGCAGAGTGGTTGAGATAAGTGTCAGGGATAATGAGTTATTCTCTTTTACCCGTCAGAAAAAGATTGACCACGCAACGAATATCACCGGAGAGATAGCTGCATACGCTTATCAGATATTTAAGGAAAACTATAACTGGAGCAAGCCAATCCGTAGTGTTGGTGTCCGAGGTGCAGATTTAGTGACAGATAATTATTGGGAACAGATTGATTTGTTCTCAAGTGTGGAGAAGCGTGAAAAGCAGATGAAGATGGATTCAGCGGTGGATGAGATACGCAGAAGATTTGGATTTTACAGTATCCAGAGAGGACTTATGTACCGGGACAGGATTCTGTCGGCAGTCAATGCAAAAGAAGAACACACAGTACATCCACATGGATACTTTTCAGGTTAGCAACGAGAAGTGCTAGATAATCAAGGCGCAGATGTGTTGTGCTTGCACATAAACATATGGGACTTGGTTATCTGATACGGCGACTGCCGTGAGCGAAATGAAGCGAAGCGGAATTGAGCTGCACTACGAGTAGCGATAGAGTAAAAAAGAGGGAGGCGGAACATGAGCGAAGCAGCGAGAATTGATCTGGTAGACAGAGCACCATTGACGGAGAAGCAACAGAATGTGTATGAAAGCATTATGCAATATCAGTGTGTGAATGGTTATGCTCCTACTATTAGGGAGATATGCAAGATGGTAGGGGTGGCATCGACTTCAAGTGTTTATGCACATCTGAAAATATTAGAAGAAAAAGGCTATATAGCAAGGAAGATGGATGCTTCCAGAGCAATAGCAATCTTGTAAGGAAGGTGATTACATTGAGCAATAAGGTATATGTTGATGTACTTGCAGAGTTTTCAAAGGACGGACTGCTCATTCCCAAAGAGATAACATGGGAAGATGGCAGAAAGTATGAGATTACACGAGTAAAAGACAAGCGCAGAGCAGCCAGTACAAGGGCTGGCGGCGTTGGAGAGCGTTATACCTGTGTGGTAGATGGAAAGGAAATATTCCTTTTCTATGAAGATAACAATATGTGGTTTATGGAAAGAGCCGGAGCCTGATGTGATTATGTGCTGACAGCACAATTCATATCAGTTGGCTTTAGATCAGCAAAGCCGGGGAATGTGCAGACATTCATCGGAACTCCCGGCAAAAGGCTTGCAAAGGTGATTTCCCTTTCCTTTACGAGTACAGAATTGTAGATTGATGATTTTGTATGAATAAGGAGCGAACTGAATTGAACAAAGGAAATGTTATAGAAATTAGATGTAAAAAATGCAACAAGTTAATGATGGAATACTTTGTATGCGGTGATGATTTCGCTGTGGCACTTCAGAATATTGGAATTAAGTGTGACAGATGCAAGCGAGTGATGATACTTAAGAAGTATTCCGAGGGAATGATGAAGGAACATTCTGAGAATGGGACTTTCAGAATATAATGATTGAAAATTAAATTACAGCCCACCTGATAAGGGCACATCGAAAGATGGAAGCACCAGAGACGCAGGGGAAACGAACAGTATTTATGATACTGGTTTCCTCGTGCGTCTTTTTTGTGATGTAAAGGGTAATCCGACTTGTTCGTTTCCAAGGGCGGCAAGGAGGATTTATGAGCAGTAAAGCACAGACAAGAGAAAAGGATTATGAGAGAGGAATACGAATTGCTGACAGGAGAAAGGCGATAGGATTATCACAGGATGAGTTAGCTCATAGAGTAGGTATAGGCAGACAAGCATTATCTGCGATTGAAAATGGTGGAGATTTTAAGACACAGACATTAGATAATCTGGCAATCGTACTTGGTGTATCTGTTGATTTCATAATGTATGGAAAGAATGAAGAAAATTCAGAACTATTATCTGAGGCAATGGATGTTCTTTCAGATATGGATGAATTGCAGATAAGACAGTGTCTTGCAATGATGAAAGCAATGAAAAGCGTGTCAGTTGAAAAGTGATTGTCGTGTTTACACGACATAATTGTCGCCTGTACACGGTCGGCAATTAAGGTGTGGCAGATTACAATATACTTGTGCTTGAGATACAGCACAGAGTTTGAAAGCGGCGTGCACAATGCTTTCTTTAATATTTCAATTAAGGAAGGTAATAGCCATGAAAAAGTATAACGGAAAAGAACTTTACAAAGGACTTTTGTTTATAAAGTCAATGATGAGTATGAATAATGTGAACCGACAGAAAGAACTTGATCAGACATATGCTTTAAGTGTGGGAATTGAGTGTGATCAGACTGTTGTAGATGATGGAGCATCTACATCGGTTGACAGACCTCAGATGCGTCAGCTGATGGAAATTCTTGAGATTTCAGATTACAAGGTACTTGTCGTAGAAGATATTTATGAGATTACAAGAAATCCGGAAGATTTAAAGTCAATGATGGATCGCATAAATGATTTGGGTGTGACAATATTTGACCTTGGTACTATGAGTGCGAGGTACAACAATTATGCGATTGAGTGTTAGGAATTCAGGCAGGTATTCCTACATTGTATTTGCTTCTGAAACAGTGGTATTTGATGACTATGGGAAGCCAGTCATCAAATGCCCAACAGAGGCTGAGGCAGTGGAATACATCATGAATCGGTTAGAGAGTGAGGTTATTCAGGATGATATATGATATTTATGCAGTTGGTAATACTTTGAGAAGTATTAGAAATAAATATGGATATACACAGAATGATATGGCGGAGAGCCTTGATGTAAGTTATATTCATTATTCGCAAATTGAGCAGGGAAGACATCGGATGAGTCTGGAACTTATGCTGAAGATTGTAACAAAGTATGGAGTAGATCCTAATACATTGTTTGGAATTGAAAGCAGGGAAAAACATGAGAATAAAGATTTGTCTGTATTGGAAGATAAATTGCAGATGCTTAAACCAAATGATAGAGAATATGCAATGTCTACATGTTTGATTTTTATTGAAGGCTTAGAGGCAAGAAAGGAAGTGGTTTGAAATGAGAAGAGCAGGAAGAAAGAAAAAGCCACTGACCATACAGCCGATAAAGTGTGTTGTGATGTTGTCTTCTGATGAGGAGAATGACTGTATTGCAGCAGAGAAAAAGGAAAATAAGCAGTTGAAACGAATCATGGAATTTGCTGACAATAACAATCTTATTCCTATGAAAGTATTCCGAAGAGGAATTTTTGGACGACGATTAAGGGATGAAGTGTTTTATAAGGCAATAAGATATATGAGAGCAGGAAAGGCAGATGCGCTTATCGTAACAAATCTCGATGCTATTTCAGACGGAATAGCAGATTCTTATTTAAAAATAGGAGCAGTAAGGGAAGCTGGGTATAGATTATTCAGTGTAGATGAGAAGGAACCCAAGGTTGACTTGTATATTCCACCAAAGAGAGGTGATCTGCAGTGAAGATAAAGAGAAATATGATTGTGTGGGCTGAATTAAAAAGTGGACTCAGGCATATACAAGCTGGAAGGAGACCATGTATTGTAATAAGCTGCGACAAAGCAAACGGAAAATCACCTGTATACACAGTTGTTCCGGGGACAACTAAGTTGAAAAAGGATTATATTCCAGTACATTTCAATATTGAGCCTTCAGAAATTAGAGGATTTTTAAGACATACAACAATGTTTTTACCGGAGCAGCTTGTCACAATAAATGAGGAACAGATAATACAGACTGCCGGGATGATTGTCAGCACAGATGCAATAAAAAAGGTTGATGCGATGTTAGTCAGACAGCTGCAGATTGGAGAATATGATGGATGATGAAAATGAATTAGAGAATCAGAGTATAGATATTCCTATATGGAAGCGATATTTGCTTTCTGTAACTGAAGCGGCACAGTTTTATCACATTGGTGAAAAGAGACTTAGACAAATTGTAGATATCCATCCAAATGGGGAGTTTTATCTGTTAGTAGGAAACAAAGTTTTGTTTAAGAAAGAGAAATTTGAGCAATTTCTGGCAGAGTCAACTGCAATTTAATATGTAAAGTAGTAGAAAAGGGGGCACAAATGTGGTACAATAACCATGCTAGGGCTCTCTTTTTTGAAAGGAGACAAAGCTATGAGTGAGAAAAGACGAGATAATCGCAATAGAATTCTTCACGAAGGAGAGTACCAGAGAGCAGATGGACGTTATCGTTTTAGATATGTAGATATTCATGGAAATGAAGGGAATTTATATAGTTGGCGTTTGGACCATAATGATCCTATACCTAAAGGAAAGAAAATGGAGCTTTCTTTAAGAGAAAAGGAAAAACAGCTGGAACAGGATATGTTTAACGGACTTGTTCCAGGAGGTGGAGGACTTACAGTTCTTGAATTAGTGGAGAAATATGTAAGTCTTAAAATAGGGGTCAGACAGAGTACTTATGCTGGTTATAAGACGGTAATTAATCTGCTGAAAAAAGATGATTTTGGCAAAAAAAGAATCGACAAAGTGAAATTATCGGATGCGAAAGCCTGGTTGATCAAGCTTCAGAGGGTAGATGGAAAAGGTTATAGTTCAATTCATACTATCCGGGGAGTATTAAGACCGGCATTTCAGATGGCGGAAGAAGATGACTTGATTCGCAAAAATCCATTTGGCTTTGAACTGGTCAATGTTATTGTGAATGATAGTGTGAGAAGAGAAGCTGTCACAAGAAAGCAGGAGCGGGAATTTCTAAGATTCATAAAAGAAGATGCGCATTTTTGCAAGTACTATGATGCAATATTTATTCTCTTTAACACAGGACTTCGTATATCAGAGTTCTGTGGGCTTACAAAATCAGATTTGGATTTTAAAAACAAAAGAATACGGGTAAATCATCAATTACAGAGAACAAGTCAGATGCAGTATATCATTGAAAAGCCTAAGACAGAAAGTGGCGAGAGATATGTTCCAATGTCTGATGAGGTGGTGGCTTGTTTCAAGAGAATACTTAAGGACAGGGTCAATCCCAAAGTTGAACCGATGGTTGATGGAATGACAGGATTTTTATTCCTTGATAAGAATGATATGCCTATGGTGGCATTACATTGGGAAAAGTATTTCCAACATATTCGGGAAAAGTACAATAGCATATATAAGGTTCAGATGCCGCCGATTACACCACATGTGTGTCGCCATACATTTTGTTCTAATATGGCTAAGTCGGGAATGAATCCGAAGATGCTTCAGTATATTATGGGACACTCGGATATCAGTGTTACGATGAATACCTATACTCATGTTAAATTTCAGGATGCACAGGAAGATTTTCAAAAAGCAATTAATTCATAATGACCTGATGAAAATGAGAGAAAAATGGCTGAATGCCAGTATTTATCTTAATCCCCAATTTCTTACCTGTCGATTCCCAATGGCAGATTTGCCTTTGGTACAGACTTGAAATTTACCAAAGTTTTTACCAAAATTGATGACAAAAATATGCAAAGATATGCCAAAATATGCCAGAATAAGTGAAAAATGAAGAAAGGTAAAAAGGCTTGAAAAGCCCGAAAATACTGGAAATATGAGAAAAATCAAGATTTTATTTGTTTGCCACGGCAACATCTGCCGCAGCACAATGGCACAATTTGTTTTTCAAGACATGGTAAACAAAGCCAGTCTTGCCGATAAAATTTTTATTGATTCAAAAGCAACCAGCACGGAGGAGATAGGCAATCCGCCGCATAGAGGAACAATTCAAAAAATGAACGAGCTGGGGATACCGATGCAGCCGCACTTCGCGTCTCAAGTAAGAAAGAGTGACTATGATAAGTTTGATTATATAATTGGAATGGATAAGTGGAATTATAAAAATATGATGCGTATTTTTGGCGGAGATTCTGCTGGAAAGGTGTCACTGTTGCTTGAATTTGCTGGGAGTGGAAGAGATATTGCCGATCCTTGGTATACAGGAAACTTTGATGAAACATACAGAGATGTTAAAGAGGGATGTGAAGCATTGCTTGATGTGTGCAGGAATATAGTGTGAAAAATAAGATTGAAAGTCATTGATACAGTACATTAAGTGAGTTCAAAATCATTCAGCGTTTGCCAAACAGCCAAAAAATTGTAATCTATGGGTGATACGAATTGTTGATGTAATATTACACATATGTTAAAATTATATTTGGTACGATGAATTTTGATAAAAGGGTTAAACTTTTTGGAGAGGTGAGGCTCTGAATGAATTGGAATTATGATTTTTATATGGCATCGTCAGTTGTTTTGATGGTGCTCATAATATATTACTATCGGGTTGCTGAGCTTGGCAAACTTTCGAGAAGAATATATGGATACTTTTTAATAATCTGTTTTGCCTGCTGTGTGACGGATATGTTTGCAAGCCTTGTGCTTATCAGGTATTTTCACGAGATGATAGTGCTTAATTATCTGGGACAGATGGTGGCATATTCATTTCAGCATTTAGTGCCATGCATGTACTTTTTGTATATAGTATCTTTGGCAAAAGAAAATGACCATTTTAAAGGAAGAAAGTTACTTTGGTTTATTCCGGCGGCTATTGAGCAATGTATGATATGGACAGATTACTTTACGAATGCTTTGTTTAAATATTCCGTAGAGGGAGGGTATCAGCGTGGACCGTTTATGCCTGTTTTGCTTGTGTGCACTATATATTATTTTGCAGCAGCTATGTTTCAGGCTTTTTCAAAAGACAGTGTTATGGAAATGCGTTACAAGCTCGTTACTGTCTTGTTTATGTTTTTGAGTTTGGTTGCTATGCTTGTACAGATGCTTAATCCGATGCTGATGGTCATAGGGGCAAGCAGTGCGCTCGGCTGCCTTATAATGCAGATGACTTTGCAAAATCCTATACTTATCATGCAGGCAAATCATAAGGAAATTGAAGCCCGTGAAGCTGCTGAGGAAGCCAATAAAGCTAAAAGTACATTCATTGCAAATATGTCACATGAAATAAGAACGCCTATGAATGCGATATGCGGAATGGCTGATATTTTAGGTAAATGCGAACTTACCGAACTTGAACACGAGTATGTTGATACAATACAGACGGCGGCAGATTCACTTTTGTCTATTATAAATGATGTTTTGGATTTTTCAAAAATAGATGCGGGAAAGATGGAACTTTGTCCCGTTGAATATCGGTTTGACACATTTATTGAGGGTATAGAGAATGTCATTGCGGCAAGAATTTTTGATAAAAAACTTGAGTTTGAAGTTTTGATGTCAAAAGATATTCCGGTTTGTCTTTATGGTGATTGTGCCAAGATAAATCAGGTACTTGTTAATATATTAAGCAATGCAGTTAAATTTACTGACAAGGGTAAAATTAAACTTGACATAGATTCAAGATATATAAATGACGATGTTGTGGAGCTTAGTTTTGCAATAAGTGACACGGGTATAGGCATTAGAGATGAGGATATGGACAAGCTGTTCAATCAGTTCAGTCAGGTTGATGCTATGCGTAACAGAAAAAGGGAGGGAACCGGGTTAGGTCTCGCTCTTGCAAAGAATATTGTACAGATGATGAACGGAAGTATAGAGGTTCAGAGTGAGTACAATGTGGGAAGTTGTTTTACTGCTAAGATAAGACAGAGAGTATGTGAAGAACAAAATACTGATATTAAAAAACATGCCCTTGAAAAATATAAGAATAAAGTTATATTTGTATATGAAAATGATTACAGTAGCAGAAAGCATCTGCTTGAAATTCTCAAACAGCTTGGTCAGAATACAATTTGTGTCAATTCCATAGACGAGATTGGCAGGGAAGTGTATAATATATATTCGGATAGTGACAAAATTTTTATATATAATTACTTTGATTATCAAAGAGTTAAAAATATATTGGCTGATAATGATATGTTTGGCAATATAGAAAAAATAGCATTGCTTGAATTTTATACTGTTTTTTCTGAAAATGATGTACCAGAATTGTACATAAGAAAGCCTTTTGACCTGTTTAAGGTTTACAGGGTTTTATTTGAAAAGAAATCTGATATGGCTAAGGAGGCTTATGTACCTCAAAAAGGCATAGTGAGAAAAAATCTAAGCAGTGAAGTTGAGACTGATATTGACAGCGTTCCTAAAAAAACACAGGAAGTTTCAAACGAGAAATTTAAAGACGCGAGGGTTGCTGTTGTCGATGATAATAAAGTTAATTTAAGGGTTGCTGTAACCCAATTGAGAGAGTTTGGGGTTATTCCGGAAGTATTTTCAAGTGGAGAGGCAATTTTAAAGGCACTTGGCAGAGGCAGACAGTATGATATGATTTTTATGGATCATATGATGCCTGAGATGGATGGGGTTGAAACTACAAAATATATCAGAGCCATGTCATCGGAGTATTGTAAAAATGTACCTGTTATTGCACTTACTGCAAATGCCATAACAGGTGTTGAAACAGAATATAAGGCAGCTGGAATGAATGACTGGCTGTTTAAGCCTGTTAAGCTTGATGATCTTAAATCCATGATAATTAAATACCTGCCGGATTAAGAAAAGGTGTTACCTCAGTACATCTGATGCATTACCGGGGGATAAAAGTTATCCGGGATTTGGAAAAGGGGGATTAAGATGGATGGAAAAATTTTTGAAAAATTGATTGATGTATCGGAGTGTGCGTTTTTCATTTCAAAATCCGGCGGCGATATGGAAATTACATATGCCAGCAGGAAATTTTACTCAATGCTTCAATATTCAAAAGAAGAATTTGAGGAAAAATATAACAACAGTCTTATGGCGGTTATCCTGCCCGAAGAAAAGCAGAAGGTCAAAAACCTTATTGCAAGGCAGTTTGCAGCTGGTGGAACAGTAAAGGTTGAATGCAGGGTAAAGAGAAAAGACGGGACGATTGCGTGGCTGGCAATTTCAGCAAAAAGTATTTTACATATGATGGAAAATAAATTTTTCTGTTCTTGTCAGGATGTTACAAAGTCTAAAAATAATGTTGAGAGTGTATTTAAGGCTAAACATGAGATTGATGTTATTGCAAACAGCATCCCGGGTGGAGTGATCAAGATACGAATGAAAGACATGAAAATTCTTTATGCAAATGACGGATACTTTATGCTTTCAGGTTATTCCAGAGCTGAATTTCACATGAATTTTGGAGACTATTGTGACCGCATAATACATCCGGCTGATATGAAAATGGTTATGGGTACATTTGGCACCACTGTGGAAAATCATGGACTTTTGGGCTTTGAACACAGATTGCTTGGGAAAATGGGGCATACTAAGTGGGTTTATGTAAATGGAAGAAAGATTGATGATGAGAGTGGAGACGATGTATATCTGTGCGTTCTTATGGACATTACGTCAAGAAAAAGCATGGAGGCAGAGTTTGAAGAAAATGCGAGACGTTTCAAATATGTTTCGGAGTATCTAAAGGAGTCTATGTGGACATACGATATAAAAGAAAAAAAGTTTTCTATGAGTGGAAGTCTTGGCGAGGCTTTTTCGGAAGAAAAATTTTTAAACACATGGGATGACTTGCCAGATATTCTTGAACTGTTTCATCCTGATGATGTAGAAATATTCAAAAAAAGGATAAAAGAAAGAATAGAAAAAGCAGGCAGCAGCCGTTACATATACCGAATAAGGGACAACAGCGCACTTTTTAAAAATGTTGAAATATGTTCTGTGTCGGTTTCAGATGATGGTGGAAAAAAGCCGGATAAAATTTATTCAGTGGTCAGAATAGTTGATATGGCTGATGGAATTTCGGCAGTTCTTGATAAAGAAAGAGAAGAAATATCAGGTCAGAATAAACTTATAAATATGGCTAAGTCGGCACAGGCTAAAGCTGAGGATAATATTACATCACTTATGCCGTATGCATCATTTATGAATGCGGCAGAAAAAATCTTGAGTGGCAGAAAAGATGATGACCATTATGCTCTTGTATGTGCAGATATAAATGAGTTTAGAAAATTCAGCCACAATTATGGATTTTCAATAAGTAACAGAATTTTGGAAGAGTTTTCAAAGACGCTTCTTGCAAATCTTGCACAGGATGGTGTCTGCTCAAGGGTTGATGGAGATTATTTTGTTGTGCTTTTGAAATACGAACGTCACAAAGATCTTTTGAAGATGATGTCATCTATGGTTAAGTCAAGAAATATTGCAAGTGAAGAAGAAAAAGAAGTAAATATAGAGTTTGGTACAACTACAGGAATTTATCTTGTACAGGAAACGGATTGTGAACTGCTTGAAATGCTTGAAAAAGCAGATATGGCAAGAAGAAGCATCAAAGGGCTTCGTGGAAATCACTACGCTATTTACACTGATGACCTTAAGAGTGAGCAGTTTAAAGAAGAAGATGTTATCGAGCAGATTCATGATGCGGTAAGAAATCATGACATAGAGATATGCTATATGCCTAGAATATGCGGTGATAAAGATAATATTGTAGGCTGCAAAGCAGTACCAAGGGTTCAGTTGAAGGATGGTCAGGTTCTTGAATCTGACGATTTGATGAGACTTATTGAGCGTGGCGGAAAGCTGAACAGCTTTGCACTTGCTACATTGTCATTGGTATGCTGCAGTGTTGGTGCATGGAAAAAAATGGGCAATAAAATAGTTCCGTTTTCAATTGAGATGACTGCAAGTGAACTTTCAGATAAAAATATTGTTAAAAAGATAGATGATATTGTAGTGAAACAGAATGGCATTGAGCCTGAAAATGTTATTATAGAAATTCAGGAGAGGTATCTTGCCGATATGACTACAGTGCTTGAGATGGCTATAGAAGAATTATGTGCAAGAGGATACAAAGTCATCATAAGCAGATTCGGAACTGACCATACGGCAGTACATTCCATTAGGAAACTGAGTGTGACAGGTATAAAGTTCCACGGTGAATATTTTAATAAATATATGACTTCAAAGAAAGAATGCATTATTCTGAGTAAAACCGTGGAGATGGCAAAAAGTTTAGACCTTACAGTCACATGTGGAGGAATACATACGCCTATGCAGGAGGAATTTGCAAAGAAAATAGGCTGTGAGATGTTTGAGGGCGATATGTATTACGGTGCAGTGAGAAGCAATGTGTTTGAAAAATGTTTCCTTGAAAGTAAGTCAAAGGAGACAAATTAGTACGATACTGTTACAGGTTGCATTATCGCATAAATGTGTGTAAAATAATATTTATGATTTAATATTGAAGAAAAGTTAAAGGAGATAAAAAATGATTGACATAAGATTTCTGAGAGAAAATCCGGATATTGTTAAACAGAACATTAAAAATAAGTTTCAGGATGACAAGCTTCCGTTAGTAGATGAGGTTATAGAGTTTGATGCTAAGTCAAGACAGGCAAAGCAGGATGCGGATGAACTTCGTGCTTCAAGAAAGTCAATCTCAAAAGAGATTGGCGCACTTATGGCACAGGGTAAGAAAGAAGAAGCAGAGGCAAAGAAAGCAGAAGTTTCAAAAAATGCTGAAAAGCTTGCAGAGTTAGAAGAGCTTGAAAAAGAATATCAGGAAAAAGTTAAAGAGAGAATGATGGTTATTCCAAACATCATTGACCCAAGTGTTCCTATCGGTAAGGATGACAGTGAAAATGTTGAGATTGAGAAGTTTGGTGAGCCTGTAGTTCCTGATTTTGAAGTACCTTATCATACAGAAATCATGGAAAAATTTGATGGTATTGATCTTGATGCAGCAGGAAAAGTTGCAGGAAACGGTTTCTATTATCTTATGGGAGATATTGCGAGACTTCATTCGGCAGTTATATCCTATGCAAGAGATTTTATGATTGACAGAGGATTCACATATTGTGTACCACCTTTTATGATTAGAAGCAATGTAGTTACTGGTGTTATGAGTTTCGCCGAGATGGATGCCATGATGTATAAGATAGAGGGTGAAGATTTATACCTTATCGGAACAAGTGAGCATTCAATGATTGGTAAATTTATAGATACAATTGTTGACGAGAAAGAACTTCCAAAAACTCTTACAAGTTATTCTCCTTGCTTTAGAAAAGAGAAAGGTGCTCATGGAATAGAAGAGCGTGGAGTTTATCGTATACATCAGTTTGAAAAGCAGGAAATGATAGTTGTATGTAAGCCGGAAGAAAGCAAAATGTGGTTTGACAAATTATGGCAGAATACAGTTGATTTGTTCAGGAGTCTTGATATACCTGTACGCACGCTTGAGTGCTGTTCAGGTGATTTAGCAGATCTTAAAGTTAAATCTATCGACGTTGAAGCATGGTCACCACGTCAGAAGAAATATTTTGAAGTGGGAAGCTGCTCAAATCTTGGAGATGCACAGGCTCGTCGTCTTCAGATTCGTGTCCGTGGAGAGAATGGAGAAAAATATTTTGCACATACTCTCAACAATACAGTTGTTGCACCACCTAGAATGCTTATAGCTTTCCTTGAAAATAATCTTCAGGCAGATGGAAATGTTCGCATTCCTGAAGCACTCAGACCATACATGGGCGGCAAGGAATTTTTAGGAAAATAGATATAGGCATATCGATGAATTGGAGGGATTGCACATGAGGCTTGAGAGGAAAAACCTTGAAAGAAAGACAGATGAGAATGTACATGAGTGCAAGCAATGCGGACGCATACTTAACAAAATGTACAGAGACGAGATATGTCCCGAGTGCAAGGATTTAAACTTATTTGCAGAGGTTAAAGACTACATCAGAGAGAATGATGTAAAGGAAATAGATGTTGCAGATTATTTTGGGATACCGGTTGCAAAGGTTAGAAGATGGATAAGAGAAGGTCGTATCCAGTACAAAGAAGGTGAGCACATCACACCGATTCATTGTCAGGTTTGTGGAAAAACGATAGATTTCGGAGCTGTATGTCCGGAATGCAGAAGAAAGAACGGACTTCACATATATGCTAAAAAGAGCTATAGTGATGATGACATTCACAATGCGATGAGATTCCTTGGAAAAGAGGAAGAAGGCAGAAGATATTAGTATATTGTATCATTGATGTAATACACTGGATTAAAAACAGTACGGAGTTTATTCGTACTGTTTTTTGGGGTTCGCCCTTCTTATAATGCTTGAAACGATAAATTCGGATATATTTATTTCGAAGAGTCATCACTTATATGCGGAAAAATGCCTGAAAATAAGGATGAAGAGGTGGTTGACAAGTGGGTGCTTGAAAATTTCATGAAATCAGACAGTTCAATAGTACGAATGTACAAAAAAGTTGATGATTTATTGCTTCTTATAGTTGTCATTTTTGTGGTAAATATAATACTCAGCATACTTACGGTAAACAATATAATATCAAGACCGCCGGCAGAACTTGCGGTAAAGGATTGATTTTCCCATGCTTTTTTGTGTTGTATCAGTTATATCATTTATATTTATAAGTTTGATATATGCAAATAAAGATGATTACGTCAAAGAGGTTTTGTGATACAATATAAAAAGATATTGGGGCAAAAGGTACTTTGCTCCTTGTATGAAAAATAAAAAATTAAGATAAAAGAAAGGAAAGCAAAAACATGGAAACAAGAGTAGAGAAAACAATAGAGAGACACAATAAAGGATATAATTGCGCACAGGCGGTTGCCTGTACATATTGTGACCTTGTCGGAATGGACGAGGAGAGCATGTTTAAAGCAACAGAAGCATTAGGACTTGGAATGGGCGGCATGGAAGGAACATGCGGTGCACTTACGGGTGCATGCGTTATAGCGGGAATGAAAAACAGCTGCGGAAACCTTGATAATCCGATAAGTAAAGGGGAAACATATCAGTATTCAAGACAAATATTAAAAAAATTTCTCGACCAGAACAAAGCAACACGCTGTAAAGACCTTAAAGGCGTGGAGACAGGAGTTGTTTTAAGAGGATGTCAGGACTGCATAAGAGATGCGGCAAAATTCTTGGAAGAGATAGTACTTGCTGAGTAAGAATAAATTTTTATCATCCCCTTTAAAAAAAAACAAAAATGTGATACGATTATAAGAGAATGCAATTTTTTACACTTAGGCATTCATTTATAATCGAAAAATGAAAAGAATGAATTTAATGAAAAAGAAAGGGGATGTTCAAGATGGATACCGCTGTTTATAATCATCTGCTTACGCAGTACCGTCCGAAAGAGTTGACGAAATACGATACACATAAAGCATCAGAGCTGAGAAGCGTTATGAATCGGATTGCAAAAAAAACAAAGACATCTCCGATATATTTAGTAAAGCTTACTGATGCAAAACAGTCATTTGCACTTGGAATAAAAGAATCGTCAATGCTGCTTGGAACAGGGCTTAAGGAACTTGCAGATACATCGCCGGACGGTGTGTTTTCAAAGAAAAAAGCATATGCTTCAGATTCTGAAAAAGCAGGAGTTCAGATTGTTAATGATGACGAGGAAAAACTTCCTGATGAATTTTCGTTAAAAATTGAGCATCTTGCCACACCGCAATATAATCTTGGAAATCTGTTGTATCCGTCAAGCGGAAGTCTGCCTGGGGGAACATATAAATTCAGGATAAGTGTTTTGGATGATATGTATGATTTTCAGTACAATGTAGGAAAAGATGCTGACAATGCACAAGTTATGAATGGCGTAGCTTCATTTATAAATAAGGCAAATATAGGCTTGAATGTTGGAATTGTATCAAATACATCTGATGACAGGGTGAGAATGAGCATCGTTTCTGATGCAACGGGAAAAAGCGGTGATGAAAGAATTTTTACACTGACAGACAGAAACAGTGACGGAAAGCTTGGAATAGTAGATTATTTCGGACTTAATGAACTCAATGAGGAGTCGTCAAGCTCTAAGTTTTATATGGATGGTGTACCTAAGAGTACACTGGCAAATGAATTTACAATAGGAAAAGCGTTGAAAGTATCGTTGAAAGACGTGACCGATGCCGATGAGAATGTCAGAATACAATATAGACCGGACAGTGAAAAAATACTTACGAGCCTGAATAAAATCAAAGATGCTTACAATTATATGATAGAGGGCTCGAACGAATATGCAAAAGTGTCGGATAAAACATCAAAGCTTGCATCAGAACTTGGGTATCTTGTAGAGCCGTTTAAATCAGAGATGGAGTCGTGTGGTCTTATGTTTGAAGAGGAGGGCACGATAAGAATAGATGAATCACTTGCAGTTCAGGCGATAAATGACGGAGAAATGCAGAAACTTTTTTCAAAGGATTCAGATTTGTCAAAGCGTCTGCTTGGTAAAAGTGAGAGTGTAAAACTTGACCCTATGGAATATGTAGATAAGCTTCTTGTTTCATATCCAAACTACACAAAGGAAGGCGTAGGTTATTCGTACATCACTTCGTTGTATAGCGGTATGCTGTTCAATTACTATTGCTGATACATGATTTTAAAAGACTTTAATTTTTAAATTTGATTTGAATTTACGATTTTGAGTAAAATATTACAAAAACATAATAAAAAAGGCTCATAATTTTTTGAATTGCTGCACAATCCAAAATGGCTTTTCTTTTAAAGTGATTGTGAGCCTTTTTTATTTAATTCTAAATGTTTTATTGGATTTTATATAGTTGTTTAATTATTTAACTATTCTTTAACTGTTTAACTCTTTAACTATTTAACTACCGCGTCAGGGGCATCCTCATCGGTATTTGCAGAATTATCTATTGAGATTACCACCTTATGCGGCAGGCAGACAATAGTTTCTCCTTCATATTTTATACTGTGTTTCTTGACACAAGTCTGGTCAGGACAATCTGCGTCAATCATATCGGCAGTACCTTCGCTGATTTTCAGAATGTTTTTTCCACCATTTATACCTTCAACAGTAACAGTTTTATCTGTATCAATAGGATAGGAGGCGGTGATTTTTCCGTTAACTTTGACTGTGACGAACTTACCTGATTTGTGAAAATATAGTTTGTAAGCGGCAAAACAAATGACAGCAGCAACGACAACGCAGATGATAAGGATAATGTCATTGCGTTTTTTTGTATCTTGTAAATTCATGATTAAAGTCCTTTCATTATAAATAATGGGATTGTGAAACTACCTATATGTTGTGTTAATTGCACAAAGATAACAAATACTATTTTATATATTAAGCGTATAACAAAAAGCAAGTATTATTATATACAAAAAAATATCTATATAAAAGAGTGAAAGAAAAGATTTGTACTAAAAAGAGAAAAATAATCGTTACAGTTTAAACTTATATGTGTTATGGTCAGTTTAGAATAGAATTCCATTGTAAGCGTCAGTTAATTGTACAATCAAAATACTAAAAAACTCTTGACGGGGGATGCATTTTTGTGATATATTTGATAGGCGATGTAACAGGTCTTTTTTTTATGCCTAAAATTCTTTAGCGATATTAAGAAATAGGTCATGACTTAAAAGTCATGGAAACAGAACTAATCGTAACACAAAATATTATATGGAGGTGAAACCTGTGAGAGTAAAAATTACATTAGCATGTACAGAATGCAAGCAGCGTAACTATGATACTACAAAGGAAAAGAGAAATCATCCTGACAGAATGGAAACAAAGAAGTATTGCAGATTCTGTAGAAAGCACACAATGCACAAAGAGACAAAATAAGTCTTATTAAATATGCAAGCTATGCTTGTTACAGTAGGAGGCATGTTATGGGAGATTCCGAAAACAAAGAAGTAGTATTGAACGAAGTTAAGGCAGATAAACCGGAAGCTGAAAAGGAAGCATCTGTTAAGAAAGCTGACAAATCGGCAAAAGATAAATCTGCTAAGAAAAAAAGTGGTTTTTTCCGTTCATTGAAGGCTGAATTTAAGAAAATTGTATGGCCTGATAAGGAGACAACCGTGAAAGAAACTACTGCGGTAGTTGTTGTAACAGTTATTTTAGGCGCAATCATTGCTCTGCTTGATTTTGTTATCAAGACAGGCCTTGATAAGTTGATTCAGATTGGTTAAGGTGATAGATTATGGCAGATACAGAAGCGCGTTGGTATGTGGCTCATACTTATTCAGGGTATGAGAATAAGGTGAAAGCAGACATAGAGAATACTATCGTAAATCGCAATCTTCAAGATCAGATTTTAGAGGTATATGTACCTATGCAAGAGGTTGAAAGGGAAGGCAAGGACAAGAAGAAACTTGTTCAGCAGAAAATGTTTCCTGCATATGTTTTGATAAAGATGTTTATGAATGATGATACATGGTATGTTGTCAGAAATACTCGTGGTGTTACAGGATTCGTAGGACCGGGATCAAAGCCTGTTCCACTTACTGATGAGGAAGTGGCAAGCATGGGACTTATGAGCTCAGTAGCTGAAGCTCCATTTAGCATAGGCGATTCTGTAATCGTCACATCAGGTGTCTGGGAAGATACAGTAGGTATTGTTCGCCAGATAGATCTCAAGAACAAAACAGTTACAATAAATATTGATATGTTTGGTCGTGAGACACCAACTGAATTAAGCTTTAATGATGTAGAAGTATGCGGCTAATCAATCGCAGCAGTTTATAGATTATTACCAGGTATTTATTATTTAGGAGGTAAATTAAAAATGGCTAAGAAAGTCGAAGGATATATAAAATTACAGATTCCTGCAGCAAAGGCAACACCAGCACCACCTGTTGGTCCTGCTCTTGGTCAGCACGGAGTTAATATCGTACAGTTCACAAAGGAGTTCAACGCTAAGACAGCTGGACAGGAAGGTATGATTATTCCTGTTGTTATCACTGTATATCAGGATAAGAGCTTCAGCTTTATCACAAAGACTCCACCGGCAGCAGTTCTTATTAAGAAAGCATGCAATATTCAGTCAGGTTCAGGTGTTCCTAACAAGACTAAAGTTGCAACAATCACAAAGGCTCAGGTTCAGGAAATTGCTGAAACAAAAATGCCTGACTTAAATGCAGCAAATCTTGAAGCTGCTATGAGCATGATCGCCGGTACAGCACGCAGCATGGGTGTTACTGTAGAAGAGTAAAAAGTGAAGAGTGAAATTTTCACTGTATTATGTACACGAAATTGTACAGAAGTATAATATTAAAAAAGAATATCGCATAGAAAGATTTGTTATAGATTGAACGTTGTGGGAGGCGACATACATAAATTCCGGTATGTCTTAGAACCCGCCGTTACTACCACCAGGAGGTTTTATTATTATGAAAAGAGGAAAGAAATATGTAGAGGCTGCTAAGTTGTACGATAAGACTCAGCAGTATGATGTTGCAGAAGCAGTAGGTATTGTAAAGAAAACTTCTACAGCAAAGTTTGATGAGACAGTTGAAGCTCATATCAGACTTGGTGTAGACGGACGTCATGCAGATCAGCAGATTCGTGGTGCCGTTGTATTACCACACGGAACAGGAAAGAAAGTAAGAGTTCTTGTATTCGCTAAAGGTGATAAGGTTGACGAAGCATTAGCAGCAGGTGCTGATTATGCAGGTGGCGAGGAACTTATACCAAAGATTCAGAACGATGGATGGTTTGAGTTCGACGTAGTTGTAGCTACTCCTGACATGATGGGTGTTGTTGGACGTCTTGGTCGTGTACTTGGACCAAAGGGCTTAATGCCAAACCCAAAAGCCGGAACAGTTACAATGGATGTAACAAAAGCTGTAAACGATATCAAAGCAGGTAAGATTGAGTACAGACTTGACAAGGCTAATATCGTTCACGTTCCTGTAGGAAAAGTATCTTTCACAGAAGAGCAGTTAACTGACAATGTAAACACATTGATTGCAGCTATCACAAAGGCTAAGCCATCTTCAGCAAAGGGACAGTACTACAGAAGCTTTACACTTGCTTCTACAATGGGACCTGGAGTTAAACTTAATGTAGCTAAGCTTGTTTAATTATAAATTATAATTTTCATGCATAGATTTCTACATTGGTTTAGATGACAGAAAAGCATATTTAATATAAAAAAGTACCATCGGAACAGACGGGTAAGTGGTCGTTCTGATGGTACTTTTTTGTATTATTGATTAAATATCAGGATATGATACAACGGATTACAGTGTTATATCAACATGGCTTGCTGCACGATATATTTTGTTAGCGTAAAAGTTAATTTTGTTTGTGAAATCACTGTCTTCTGAGAAAAGCTTGCCTATTTTTGAAGGTTTTGAACCCATTAAAGTATCTTCATCAAGTTTAAGCTTGCCGGATGCAGATATGGTGATACCCAAATCCTTAAGAGCGTCTTCCTGGTCTTTGGTAAGGTTTTTAACAAACTTTTCAGGATGATAAATACCGTATTCGTTGGATGAACCGGCACTCTCCAAAAGATTATTGTAGGTATTGACAAATGACTTTACGGTATTGAAGATATCAGTGCCGTTTTCCTGAGAAAACTCCATTTTGCGCAAAGCCTTTGAGATTTTAGTCATAGCACTTGAATCTGCCTTTGCAAGTTTATCTGTTTTATATGAAGCTCTCTGTTCGCTTTTAGAAGCATTTCTGTCAATTGAATAAAAGTCACGAAAATACATATCATATGATTTTGTGATGGAATAATCTATAGCCATGTAAAAGTCCTCCTTATATATGTATAATTAAATGTAAATCGTTGCTGTTCACAAATGTGGTGTCCCGGCAACTATAAATCTATTTATTATATCGGATAAATTGTAATCTATATTTAATATAGCACATAATGATATATTTTGTCGAAAAATCAAATAACTTGTCTAAATCTTATTAAAGTGGTATGTTTATATAATGGCGTTAAATGAAATTGTTTAAATGACAGTGGGAGTTTATAATATAATGGAAAAGCGGGAACACTCATTTTAAGGAGTTAATCCTGAAAAAGAACGGAGATATTGAAATGATATTCAGAGATATTGAACTTGGTGACAGAGAATGGCTTGATAAGAAGTTTAAGGAAGACAATAAAAAAGCATGTGAATTTTGTTTTGCCAACAATTATTTGTGGAGAAAATATTTTCCAACTCAGATAGCGCAGGAGGGCGATTGCGTTCTTCTGAGATATTATTCAGAAAATGATACGATGTATGTTTTTCCAATTGGCGCAGGAGATAAGAAAAAAGCATTAGAGCAGTTGTTTTTGTACGGTCAGGCTATGGGAGAGCAAATACATCTTTATGGCTTGCTTGATTATGAGGTAGAGCAGTTAAAAGAATGGTTCCCTAAGCATTTTAGATATGAAGCTGACAGAGATATGTTTGATTATATATATGAAACAGAGCATCTGACAAATCTTTCCGGGAAAAAATTTCATGGAAAAAGAAATCATATTGCAAGGTTTATGGATGATGATGACTGGGAATACGAGACACTTAGCAGTGAAAACGTGCAGGAATGCATTGACATGAACAATAATTGGATACAAAAAAAGTATGATGAGGATGCATGGAGTCAGGAAGTTCAGGATGAATACGACGTTGTAAAAAGTGCATTGATTGATTATAAAAGACTTGGACTTGTAGGCGGAGTTTTAAGAAAATACGGAGATGTAGTTGCGTTTGAACTCGGAGAACCGCTTTGCGATGATACATTTGTTGTGCATTTTGAAAAAGCGTATGCAGACGTACAGGGAGCATATCCTATGATAAACAGGCAGTTTGTTCAGCACGAATGTCAGGATTATAAGTATGTCAACCGTGAGGAGGATGACGGAGAAGAGGGACTTAGAAAAGCAAAACTTTCCTATCACCCGGACATATTACTGGAAAAATACAATGCATATAAAATCGGGTGATAGTATCACTTTATAAGTCGTGACCTGATAAAACGTATATTTAAGATAATGTAATGTACTTCTTAAATGGCAATAAAATGTAAAATTTTACAAAAACTTGTCTTATTTTACAAAGGGGGTGCAATTTTATAAAAAGTATGTATAATAGTAAATGTCAGACAGGGAATATGTCTGATACTAATAAAAGCCAATCACATAGTTGCAACAGAGCAACGAAGAGATATACCCCTCAACCCCACCCCATTGGAACGACCAATGGGGACTCTTTTTTTCTGATGAAATAAATATCAAATAAAATGAGCCCCCATCTAGTATGTGTTGTAATAGAATTTTAAAATTTTCTTTTTTATCGTAATTTATAATGATTTTTTTATTTAAGTCGTTTCAAAACTTCAAGTGTAAACTTCCAAGTTCTTTGTACACTTTCTATGGAAAGTCTTTCTTTTGCAGTATGAATATCATATATTGCAGGTCCAAAAGATACACAATCAAGTCCCGGAAGCTTCTCAGAGAAAAGACCACATTCAACTCCGGCGTGAAGTGCATTGACTACAGGTTTGTAGCCGTACTGTTCTTCAAATACTTCTGACATTAAATCTCTAAGATGAGATTCTTTTTTGAATTCCCATGCGGGATATTCGCCGACATTAGTAATATAGCCGCCAAGATTATCCATAAGGCATGAAATCATATCCATAAGCATAAACTTTTCGCTGCTTACGCTGCTTCGTATTGAAAAGCTTGCCTGCATCTCATTTTCAGTTGTTTTCAATATTCCCATATTAAGTGAAGTCTGTACAAGTCCGTCTATGTCATGGCTCATACGATGTACACCACCCGGAAGATTGACAAGGGCAGTAATAAATCCATTAGTAGATGATTTTGTCATTGCATTAGCAGAAGTTTCACCACTAAATGACACGGCAGTTGAAATTGAAGGGTCTGTTATTGCATATTCATTTTTGTACATATCATTTAATTCTGATATTTCAGAAGCAAATGCATCTTTATTGTTAGCATCATTTAAAATAAGAACAGCAGTTGTCTTGTTTGGAATTGCATTATCTTTGAGACCACCGTTGACACTTACGAGTTTGAAATCATATTTTTTAGAGAGAGAATATAAAATTCTTCCCATAAGTCTGTTTGAATTTGCTCTGTCCTTGTTTATCTCTGTACCTGAGTGACCGCCTAAAAGTCCGGAAATTGTTATTTCTGCCATAAGTCCGTCAGTTTTTTCAAATGTAAGAGGAAGATGTGCCGTTGTAGAAACACCGCCTGCGCAGCTTACAAGGAGATAACCCTCGTCCTCAGAGTCAAGGTTCAGCATTATTCTTGATTTTAATGGTGAATAATCAAGGCTTGCAGCACCAAGCATTCCTATCTCTTCGTCTACCGTAAATACAGCCTCGATTGGCGGATGTGGAATGTCTGCAGAGTCAAGGATTGCAAGTGCGAATGCAATGGCAATTCCGTCATCTCCACCGAGAGTAGTGCGGTCTGCGTGGATGTTATCGCCGTCAACTATAAGTGAAAGTCCATCTTTTTCAAAGTCAATGTCACAATCATGTTCCTTTTCACAAACCATATCAAGATGTCCCTGAATTATAACGGAAGGAGAGTTTTCATAACCCTTGGTGCCGTCTTTCCAGATAATGATGTTGTTAGACTCGTCCTGTACATATTTTAAATTGTGCTCTTTTGCGAAAGAAACGCAGAAATCACTTATTTGTTTTGTGTTTCTTGAACCATGTGGTATAGAGCAGATTTGTTCAAAATAATTAAATACTGATTTTGGTTCTAAATTAGATAAAATGTTGTTACTCAAAATATTACCTCCAATAAATAAAAGTTGTGCCTTATTTATAAATAATTCCATAATATTGTTATCATTATGCAAATGTCAAAATATCTTTTAAACTCTTAAATATGGAAATTTTAAAATAGGGCATTATATAAACAAATATACCACAAAAAAATTGTAAAACAAGTAGATTTTAGATATATGTTCGACATTATTTGATAGACCTTTTTGAGAAAATAGGTTACAATATCGACAAAAGTAAAAACGGAGGTTATGATTTGAAGATATTAGTTGTTTTTACAGGAGGAACGATTGGAAGCAGTATTTCCGATGGATATGCTGTTCCTGACAGCGATAAAAAATATAAACTTATAGATATGTATGAAAAAAGCGCAAAGGAAAATAGAACATATCAGACTAAAGAAAAAATAGAGTTTGACATGGAGTCCCCTTATCAGGAATTGAGTGAAAACAATACAGGAAAGCAGATATTTACACTTGCATCTTATTTAAATGAGAAAACAGGTAAGGATTGTGGGTATGATGGAATTATAATTACGCATGGAACGGATACACTTCAATATACGGCAGCGGCACTTGGCTACATGTTCGGTGATGCAGATATACCTATTGTGATTGTGTCATCAAATTATGTTCTTGATGACAAGAGAGCAAACGGTCTTACGAATTTTGCATATGCAGTCAGATATATAGAGGGAAAGTACGGAACAGGGGTCTATGTTTCATATTGTAATACAGGCGGAGAACCGGTTATTCACAGAGGAACAAGACTTATGGAACATGCTACATATTTTGATGATGTGTATAGCGTAAAAAATTCGGAGTATGGTTTCTTTGATGATGGAATATTTATAAAAAAATTAAACAAAACAGCTAAACATGATTTCTTTGAAAGTACAAAGATGTGTTCTGAGATAAGAGAACAATTTTTGAAAAAGGAGAAAGAGGAAAATACATTTTCAGACATTGTTCTTGTAAAGCCGTTTCCGGGGATGAGATACAATGTATTGCCAGACGGAACAAAAGCGGTAATTCACACGACCTACCATTCCGGTACTATGTGCAGTAAAAGTCCTGATTTAAAATTATTTGCTGATGATGCCAAAAAAAGGAATATACCGATATATATTTATGGTGCAGGTGAAAGTGTAGATTATGACAGTGTGAAAGTATTTGAAAAATTTGGATTTGAGGTATTGCAGGTTACGGCATTACCTGCTATGCTGATGAAACTGTGGATTGCAAGTGTAGTATTTGACAGCAGAAATGAGATTTCGGAATTTATGATGAGAGATGTGTCGGGAGACATAAATTTAAATGTATAAAAGAGAGGTAGAAATGTGAGAAATAAAAGAAATATTGCAATTTTAAGTATATGTTTGATGATTGCAGGTTTATATGTTATAAGCGGTAAAAATACGGGAGAGCCAAAGGAAGTTACGGCATATTATGAAGAACTTAAATCTGAGCCGGCAGTAAATGCGACGGGAAGTGTTATAGATGCAACGGCGAACCCTGCGACAGGGGGCGTTATCATTGTACCTACAATAAAACCTGACGATGACGTTGTGCCTACGGCAAAGCCTTCACAGACACCCGGCGTCAAGAAAAATGGATTTGTGACAACAGCAAAGGGAAAATATTATTATAAAAACGGAGTTGCATTGAAAGAAAAATGGCTTACGGTAAATCAAAAGACATATTATTTCAGAAAAAACGGTACGGCGGCAACAGGTATATATAAGATAAACAGTGTAATATATCTCTTCAATAAAAATGCTGCACTTGCCAAAAACAGATGGATTGTGGTTGATGGTAAGAAATATTATGCAAAAGAAAACGGACAGGCTGTCATAGGATATAAAAATATAAACAACAAGGGATATTATTTTGAAAGCAATGGTGCAATGCATGTCGGTTTTATCAATATAAACGGAAAGAAATATTATTTTGGCAAAAACGGTGTAAAAGTAAGCGGTAAAAAGAAAATAGGAAAATATATGTGCTATTTCAAGAAAACAGGAGCACTGTATAGAAAAATTGATACCAGAAAGAAGCTGGTTGCACTTACATATGATGATGGGCCGTCAAAGAATACAAATACGATTTTGAAAGTGTTAAAAAAATATGATTCGACAGCTACATTTTTTGAGGTGGGAAATAGAATTGCTTCTTATAAATCAATTGTAAAAAAGATTGATAAGATGGGTTGTGAAATCGGAAATCATACATATGAACATAAAATTCTTTCAGGCTGCAGCAAAGCAGAGATAAGAAAACAGATTGACCAGACAAATTCTGAGTTAAGGAAAGTTATCGGAAAGAAAACCATAATTACAAGACCACCCGGAGGAAATCACAATAAAACAACTGACAGCATAATAAAAACACCGATTGTATTGTGGTCTGTAGATACATTGGATTGGAAAAACAGAAATTCTGCATATGTCACAAATGCTGTCTTGAAAAATGTTAAAGATGGTGATATTGTTCTTATGCATGATTTATATGAAAGTACGGCTGACGCTTCTAAAAAGATTATTCCTGCTCTTGTAAAGAGAGGATATCAGCTTGTTACGGTAAGTGAACTTTCTGATTGCAGAAAGGCTATGAAGAATGGGGAAAACTATAGTTCGTTTCCGTTAAAATAATAATGAAAGGTGTGGTATACAATGGGTAAAGAAGTCAAGACTAATGCAGTTCGTATACTTGACAGAAATAAGGTAGACTATGAATTAAAAAAATATGAGTGTGATGACTTTAAAGACGGGGTATCAATAGCAGATATGCTTGGACAGAGCTATGATATGAGTTTTAAGACACTTGTGACGGTTGGCAAAAGCGGAAAATATTATGTATTTGCCATTCCGGTTGACAAAGAGATGGATATGAAAAAGGCTGCAAAGGAAGTCGGGGAGAAAAACATTGAAATGCTTCATGTGAAAGACATAAATGCAGTTACAGGTTATATAAGGGGAGGATGTACTCCAATCGGTATGAAAAAGAGTTATCCTACAGTGATAAATGAAAGTGCAAAAGAGCATGACAAAATAATTGTCAGCGGAGGAAGGCTTGGACTTCAGATAATACTTAAACCTGATGACCTTATTAAGGTCACAAACGGAAAATATGCGGATATTATAATGCATTAAAATTAAATAAATAGGGCTGTTTGTTATTGAGCAAAAACAGATAGCTTTTATTGCATTATTTTGGGAGGATTTGCTCAGAAATGAGGATTAATATGAGTGAGAGAGAACATGTAAGGGGAATGAAGAAGCAGACGGATAACAAGTATTTAAATATGTATGAATTAAATGCCGTTGACAAAAACGGAAGGGAGCATCCATACTATTTTGCGACAAGAAGAAAAGACGGAGACCTTATGTGCCAGACAGGAGAACTGAAAGCAGACGGAACGGTTATGTATGCGGTTCTTAAAGATGACCCTGAAAAAATAGTTATGGTAAGACAGTACCGTTATCCTATAAATAAATATATTTACGAACTTCCCGCAGGTCTTATTGACGAGGGGGAGACTTCAGAGCAGGCTGCTGTCAGGGAAATGAAAGAGGAAACAGGACTTACATTTGAGCCGTTCACGGACTATGATGACTGTCTTAAAAGACCGTTTACACAAAATCAGGGAATGTCAGACGAATGTGATACAGCTGTTTTCGGATATGCAGTGGGAACACCTTCTAATGCTGGAAATGAGGCATCGGAGGATATTGAAGTAGTAATTGCGGACAAAGCAATGGTAAAGAAAATTCTCAAAGAAGAGATAGTTACAATAAGAGGTGCGTATCTTCTTATAAACTTTTTACACAGTGATAAAAATGATCCGTTTGCATTTTTGAGAATTTAGGTATATTTTGCGGAGGTAGAAAATGAGAAACAAAACAAGAAAATTCCTAAGTATATTACTGTGCTTTTCGATGGCTATCGGTATGGCAGGGTGTACAAAGAAAATAAAAAAAGAACCAAAGCCAAAGCCGAAGGTAACTGTTGCGGCTGAGAAGGGAAATGCCAAAGCGACAGGAAAAGGTGACGGACAGGCAGACTCGCCGATTATTATAGGATGCGACAGATTGAATAAAAACTTTAATCCTTTTACAGCAAAAAGTAATGGGGATAAAGAAGTTGTCAGACTTACTCAGGCATATCTTGTGACAAGTGACAGAAAAGGAAAAACTGTTTATAAAGGAATTGGGGGTGAAGTAAGAAAATATAAAGATAACGGTTACACTTATTACGGACCGGCAGATATATCGGTACAATATAACAAAAAGAAAAATAAAACATTCTACAAGATAAATTTAGATAAAGGAATGTTTTTTAGTGATGGGGAGAAAGTGACTGTTGATGATGTTATTTTTTCGATGTATGTATTTTGTGACAGTTCGTATAAAGGTGACGAACAACTTGGCAGACAAAATATTCTGGGTCTAAAAAAATACAGAAAGAAAAAGAAAGTGAAGAAAATAGCCGGTATCAGAAAGACAGGAAAATATAGTCTTACTCTTATAACATCCGGTTACAGCGATGATACAATTAAGTCACTGCATATTCCTATATGTCCATTGCATTATTATGGAAATGAACAAAGATATAATTACAAAAAAGGTAATTTTGGATTTAAAAAAGGAGATATATCGTCAGTTTGTGCCAACAAAAAATCTCCTATGGGTGCAGGACCATACAGATATGTAAAGTATGAAAAGAAAATAGTATATTACACATACAATGAACTTTATTTTAACGGCTGCCCTAAAACTGCTTTTGTCCAGATAAAAGAAATGCATGGCATTTTAAAAAAGGCTGAAAAACATATTGCTCAGGCGGTAAAACAGGAAAATGCGGCAGCACAGCAGGATACTGCGGGTGAACAGAATGGCGGTGAAAAGAGTGATGACACTGGAAAAAATAATGATGATGTTCTAAATCATGTTGCTGAAGTGACAGAGATTACCCATGGTGTAGTTGATGTAATGTCAAAGGACATAACAGGTGATAATCTGGAATGGATAGCTAAGGCAAATTCAAACGAAGAATTGTCGGGAAATCAGATAAATACACGCTTTGTTGCCGAAAATAAGTTTAGTTATATAGGAATAAATGCAAAAAATGTGAGCGTCGGAGGCGACGGAGGTTCTAATGAGTCAATAGCATTGAGAAAAGCGATAGCATCGGTTATCAGTGCCCAAAGGATAAACATGAAAGAAGAACTTTCAGACAAAGTAAAAATAATAAATTATCCGTTTACATCAGATTCGTGGCTTTCGCCGGCAGTTGAAGATAAGAATTATAACAGAGCTTACAGTGACACGGCAGATGGTGGCGAGATATACAATGATGATATGAGTGATGAAGAGAGAAATATGGCAACTGTAGAAGCTGCACAAAAGTATCTCGAGAAAGCAGGATATAAGTTTGATGAAAACGGAGTTATCGGGAGCGTACCTGAAAAAGCATCAAAAACATATCGCATAATGATAGAAAACGGCAGAAAAAATATGCTTTATCCAATGTTAAAAAAGTCTTCTGAGCTGTTGGAAAAATTAGGAATTGAACTTAAAATTGTTTCAGTGTCTAAAAAGCAGATGATGTCTAAAAAAACTATCAAAAATGCACAATTATGGTGCGCAAAAACAGATACATCATACGGCTTCAGATTAAGCAGAAAATATACATCACAAAAAAGTATGTTTGGCATGAAAATGCCGATGTTTTCCGCTTATTTGAAAAAGACTGATGAGACAGTGCGTGCGGAAAGAAAGAAAAAAACATATAGAAAAGCATTTAACACGATATTAGAACAGGCGGTTGAAGTGCCAATCTGTCAAAAGCAGAGAATTATAATGTTTAGTGCCTCAAGGATAAAAATGGACACAATGACAAAAGATACGACAACATACTATGACTGGATAAATGAAATTCAGAATGTAGAGATGAAGGAGTAGAGATGACAGATAAAATTGATTTTAAAATAGGCGACATAATAAAAATGAAAAAGCCGCATCCATGCGGGACTAATGCATGGGAGATAAAGAGAGTAGGAATGGATATTAGGCTTCGCTGTACAGGGTGTGACCATCAGGTTATGCTGCCAAGAAAACAGGTGGAAAAAGGTTTTAGGGGGTTTTTGTGATTTTTTATTTTTTGAAAAAAGTGCTTGCAAGGGACAAAATTGTGTGATATGATAAGAAACTGTGATACGTTAATTTTTCCTTGCTCTTTTCTGTTAGGACAAAGTGTGTTGAAACACATCGATTTTGAGATTATCACGCAAAGTCGGAGTCATGAAGAGAGCCAGAGACCAAAAGGAGGTACAGACAGCTATGAACAAATATGAATTAGCATTAGTTGTCAATGCAAAGATCGAGGACGATGCAAGAGTAGCTACTGTCGAGAAGGCAAAAGAGTATGTCACAAAATTCGGCGGTAACATTACAAATGTTGAGGAATGGGGCAAGAAGAAGCTTGCTTACGAAATTCAGCATATGAAAGAGGGATTCTACTACTTCATCCAGTTTGATGCAGAAGCAGGTGTTCCGGCACAGCTTGAGCAGGCAGTTCGCATCATGGACAATGTTCTTAGATACTTATGCGTTAGACAGGAAGCATAAGAAAGGAAGGTGTTTCCTTCATGAATAAGGTTATTTTAATGGGACGTCTGACAAGAGACCCTGAGATTAGATATTCAGCAGGAGAAAATCAGACAGCCGTTGCAAGATATACACTTGCAGTAGATCGTAGATTTAGACGCCAGGGTGAAGAGCAGACAGCAGATTTTATCAACTGCGTAGTATTTGGCAGAGGAGCAGAATTTGCTGAAAGATACCTTCATCAGGGCACCAAAATTGTAGCGACAGGTCGTATTCAGACAGGCAGCTACACAAACAAAGATGGTAATCGTGTTTATACAACAGATGTTGTTGTGGAAGAACAGGAATTTGCTGAGAGTAAGGCGGCAGCATCAGAGAATGCAGGCGGCGGCTACCAGCAGGCAGGTGCAGCAGCACCGACAAGACCGGAACCTACTCAGGCAGCAGGTGATGGCTTTATGAATATTCCGGATGCCATCGAAGAGGAATTACCATTTAAGTGTTAATGTTTGTAAAAACATTACTGAAAAATTAAGGAGGATTTCGACATGGCTTACAATAAGAGCGATAGAGAAGGCGCAAGAAGAAGACCTATGCGTAGAAGAAAAAAGGTTTGTGCTTTCTGTGCAGACAAAGAGCATGATGTAATTGATTATAAAGATGTAAACAAGTTAAAGAGATATGTCTCTGAAAGAGGAAAAATTCTTCCTAGAAGAATTACAGGAAACTGTGCTAAGCATCAGAGAGCTTTAACAGTTGCAATCAAGCGTGCAAGACACGTTGCAATTATGCCATATACAACAGACTAATTAAAAACTGTTTTATAAATAAAACCCATTTTGACAGATTTATCTGTCAGAGTGGGTTTTTGTTTTGCTTTATATTTGATTTTTAAAACATATTAAAATGAAAAAATACACAAAATCAATTATCAAATATACGGAAAATTTAATCTGTAATAAAATGTTATGTTACCGTTCACAAACTATTAACAAAATAAACATTGCACATTCATAATAGTTAGGTAATATATAACCATCAAATGAAACGAAATCATTTGATAAGTGCTTAAATTTTTTTCATACCTTCTCCTTTAAGAATCGCTTCTCCAGGCGGTTCTTTTTTTGACTACAGATTTAAATTTCTGTTATACTTAAGAGAAGAGGATTTTAATTTTAAACATTAGGATTTGGGGTTCAAAAGGTATTTTGATGGGGTTAAAGGGTATTTTGAACTTTGCATCATATAAAAAGTTATATAGAGAGTGGAAAGGTGTAATATGGGAACTACTGTGAGTAAAGAAGAAAAATTAGAAAATTTAAAAAACTATCTTAAAGAATTGGGAAGTGTTGCGATTGCTTTTTCAAGCGGGGTGGACTCTACATTTCTCATGAAAGTAGCGCATGATGTTCTTGGAGAAAAAGCAGTTGCTGTTACGGCAGTGTCATGTTCGTTTCCTGTCAGGGAACTTAATGAGGCGAAAGCATTTTGTGAACGTGAAAATATCCGTCAGTTTATATGTGAATCTGAGGAACTGGATATAGACGGATTTTCAAAAAATCCAAAGAACCGCTGTTATCTGTGTAAAAAGGAACTGTTTAGCAAAATCCTTGATATAATTCATAAAAACGGAATAGAATATGTGGCAGAAGGTTCAAATATGGATGATAATGGAGATTACAGGCCGGGACTTCAGGCGGTTGCAGAACTTGGAATAAAGAGCCCGCTTCGACACGTCGGTCTTTATAAATCTGAGATTCGTGAACTTTCAAAAAACATGGGACTTTCAACCTGGTCAAAACCTTCATTCGCATGTCTTTCATCCAGATTTGTCTACGGTGAAACGATAAATCGTGAAAAATTAAAAATGGTTGAACTGGCTGAGGAATATCTGATGCAATTTAATCTTTCTCAGGTGAGAGTGAGAATTCATGGAGAAAAAGAAAGCGGGATAATTGCAAGAATAGAACTTTCTCCTGATGAGATTGAAAAAATGATGAAAAATGAAGTAAGAAATAATATATATGATAAATTCAAAGAAATTGGTTTTGATTATGTTTCAATGGACATGTTTGGATACAGAATGGGAAGTATGAATGAAACTTTGTGAGGTGAAATTTTGTGATAGAGAGTGAAGTTAAAAATTTGTTGAAACAGTTGGCGGCAGGAGAAAAAAATGTTGATGAAGTTATGCTCAAGTTAAAAATGGAACCGTTTGAAAATCTTGGATTTGCAAAGCCGGATTTTCATAGAGGCATAAGACAGGGAACTCCAGAAGTAATATATGGTGCCGGAAAGACAAAGGAACAAATTGCAGCAATTACAAAAGCATTGCTTGACAAGGGACAGGAAAGGGTACTCATTACAAGAATGGCTGCTGATGCAGCAAAATTTCTGAGTGAACACGAAAAATTCAGAATGACAGAAAATGCTGAATTTGCTTTTTTTTATGATGAATTAAGCGGGATAGGAATGGTTGGAGAGTTTCCAAAACCTGATGCTGATGGAAAAATTGTAGTTGTGACGGCCGGTACAAGTGATCTTCCGGTTGCAAAAGAAGCTGTCTATACGGCGAAGTACCTTGGCAATGAAGTGACAGAACTCTTTGACGTCGGGGTGGCAGGACTTCACAGACTTCTTGGAAATTTGGAAACAATATTTGATGCAAAGGTAATTATTGCAATAGCCGGCATGGAAGGTGCTATTGCAAGCGTTGTCGGAGGTCTTGCGGATTGTCCGGTTATAGCGGTGCCGACAAGTGTCGGTTATGGCGCATCTTTTGGCGGTTTATCAGCACTTCTTTCTATGCTGAATTCATGTGCGAGTGGTGTAAGTGTTGTAAATATCGACAATGGTTTTGGTGCGGCTTATCAGGCAAGTATGATAAATCATTTGTAGGAACAAAATTATAAAAGAGTTTTTTAGAGATATTTTATAGCAGGAGTGAGGATTATTATGAAACAATTATATCTGGATTTAGGAATGGGAGCGGCGGGAGATATGCTTACTGCCGCATTACTGGAACTATGTCCCCACAAGGATGGGATTATCAAAAAGCTTAATTCGCTGAATGTACCTGGCGTACATTATGAACGTGAGATTATGAAAAAATCCGCTATATGCGGAACTCATATGCATGTGATTGTCAATGGAAGTGAGGAAGAATGTGGACATGAGCATGAAGAAGGTCATCATGAACACAGCCACCACCATCATATTTCTATGTCGGACATTGGAGAAATAGTTTCAAAACTTAATACATCTGAAAAGATAAAAAAACAGATTTTGGATGTTTACAATATAATAGCTGATGCCGAGAGTAGGGTGCATGGAGAGCCGGTCAGTCAAATTCATTTTCATGAGGTTGGAAACATGGATGCAATTGCTGATGTTGCAGCTGTCTGTATTTTGATAAATGAACTTAATATCGGGAAGATTGTGGTATCTCCTGTTCATACGGGAAGTGGTTTTGTAATGTGTGCTCACGGAAAACTTCCGGTCCCTGCTCCGGCAACTGCTCTTATTCTTGAAGGCGTCCCTTATTACAGTGATGGTTTAAAAGGAGAACTTTGTACTCCGACGGGTGCGGCACTCATAAAATATTTCGCAGATGATTTTTCAGATATGCCTGCAATGGTTGTAGAAAAGACTGGATATGGTTTCGGAAAGAAAGAATTTGAGAGACTTAATTGTGTAAGGGCACTTTTGGGAACTGCTTTTCAATGTTCAGAGGTTACTTCTGAATGTGACAATTCCTGCGAAAAGACTGACAAAGTAGTTGAACTTGCATGCAATATAGACGATATGACAGCGGAAGAGATAGGATTTGCCACAGAGAAAATTCTGGAGGCAGGTGCACTTGATGTATATACGATTTCAGCCTATATGAAAAAGAACAGACCGGGTACGGTAATCTGTTGTCTTTGTCATGAAGATGAGAGAGAAAAATTTGCAAAAATCATGTTTAAATACACTACGACAATAGGTGTGAGACAGTATAATTGTGACAGATACATTTTATCAAGAAAAACAGAAAATATAGAGACAGATTACGGAAATGTAAGAGTAAAGAAAACATCAGGTTACGGTGTTGAGAGAGAAAAAATGGAGTATGATGACTTATCAAATATTGCAAATAAGCGGCAAAAATCGGTGTTTGAGGTAAAACATGACATAAAACATTGACAAATATTATCGCTTGTTTAAAATTAGAATGAGGGGGGAATTTACAAAAAGAGAGGATATTAAATATGGGAAAAAAATTAGGCGAGATGGCAAGTGGTTTGAAAGTTCATCTGACAGCTACTGCCGGTTTGGAACAGCTTGAATTTGAAACCAGTGTGGTTCGGGCGGGTGAAGGACATATAATTGTCGAACCTGTCAAACATAATGGCAAAATTTTGAATTTTTCCAATAGCTCAATTATTAAAAATGTTGTTGTTGATGCCCAGCCTTTACCTGAGAAATATATAAATGTAGATGTAGAGATTACAATGCTTGAAAACAAGAAGTACCATATAATACTCAGTGATAAGGAAGGAATACCTATCAATAGAAGAAATGAATTCAGAGTCTATGTTGGAAGTTATGTCACGGCACAGCTTGCAAATATAAATCAATCTATTGAGGCTATATTAAAGGATGTCAGTGTAGGTGGGTTTTCTTTGGTTATACGAAAAGAAGGCATAGACGGCATTGTAGGCTGGGTGGGGCAGGCAATAAAAGTGGTTTATTATCACGGCGGCAACAAAAACAGAATACCGATGGTATTTATTGGTCAGGCAGTAAGAGAAGAAGATATAGATGAAGAACGTGTTTTGGTTGGCTGCAAAAGTTTGAGGCAGCCGTTTGGAATAGAAAAATTTATTGCTGACAGGCAGAGAGAAGAATTGCATAGAAAAAATAATGGCGAATAAACAATAATGAAATTTTTCTTAATTCATTGTAATTAGTTATACATATATGATATAATTTTAAAAAGAATTAACTTTTAAAACAGGAAAAGCGAGGATTATTATGAACGATAGAAACACAGATTTATTTTTTAATGAGGACAACGAAGAAGTAGCATTGATTACGCTCAACGATGAGGAAGGCAATGAAGTTGACGCTGCACTTATGGCTGTATTTCAGATTGAAGAAGTATACAGCGACGAAGAATTTGCTGTACTTATGCCGTTAGAGCAGGATGAAGAAGCTCTTATGAACGGACAGGGAGAGGTACTCATTTTCAGATATTTTGAGGATGAAGCCGGTGACCCGAATTTTGAGCCTATTGAAGATGATGAGATGGCTCAGACAGCCGTTGACGTTTTCCAGGCGATGGTAGAAAACGGAGATATAAACATCCAGTTTAATGCAGAAGAAGAGGACGAGGAAGATACAGAGGAAGCTTCAGGCAGTGTTGGAAATAATTCTATTGACTTAGGAGATGTAGTTGTTCATCTTGATGATTACGATAAATAATTGATACTGATTTCAGAAAACTTTTATTAAAAGGGGCATCGTTTAAGGTGCCCTTTTTAAATTAAAAGCTTGCAAATATTATGAAAGGACATGGTGATTTAAATGAACTTTAGAACAGTTGATGAATTTGAAAATTTTGATTTTAATGAGGCACATATCGGTGGCATAGAAGTGAAAAGCGGTCATGTTTTTTTGTATCTTGACAATGTCATGATTTCAGCTAAAAATTCATGCAACAGAGATATACGGGAAATGCGTACAAATGAGCTTGTATTGAAATTACAGGATGGTCAGATTACTTCATTTGTAAAAGAAGGAGTAAAAGTTTACAATGCCGATGGTGTATTCCAGAGAGAAATACCGGACGAGATAATACCGGCAGAAAAATATGAGGAAACATTTGAAATGCTGTTTGATAAATACATGCTTGAGGCAGGCATAAAGAAAAATGATGAAACAGCAGAAAATATTTATGAATTTGAGATTGAATATGAGGAATTTTCATATCTGCTTGTAGTGAAAGCGGCTCATGATGTAGAAGAGTGGAATAAGTTTATGAATAAATAAGTAATAGATTTTGTTTTTGGTTTACGGACGCAGTTTAATGTTGGATATTATACGACAAATGGACAGCTCTCGCTTCGGAGAAAATTCGTAGCGGCACATAAGGGCATAAAATACATACCCTAAGTGCCGACGATTTTCTACGCCATTTGCTGTATAAATATCCAACATTAAACTGCTGATGATATAAAAATGAAAATCGCTCATTTTGGCTGATATGCTAAAATTTACAAGTAAAAAAAATTTTATAAGACTTTGTTATACTAAATCTAAGATAAGGTTTTAGTAAGCAAGGTCTTTTATTTTTTACGATACTTAGAGGTTGAAAAAGAGAAAGTTAATTATAAAAATATAATATATAAAATATTATATTTTATAAGGGGATATTGACATTAGATATGTATATATAAAACAGCAGAAATTGATATAAACTTTTCAGCGAATGGCGTTGAATATCAGTCAGTACTTAGTGTGCGTTCTTTGCACACTTATGTACTGTTACTGATATTCTCCGAGGCGTGAGCCGTCCATGAGTCGGAAAGTTTATATCAATTTCTGCGTTAAATTTTCTACTTGACATATGTACACTCAATTTAGTATTATGTTGAAAGGTAAAGACTTAGAAAAAGAGGAGTACACATTGTAGTCCGCCAGAGAAAATGGTTCGCAGGCTGAAAGACCGTTTAGGTACGAAAATGTGGAAGGTAGCTTTGGAGTTGTGGATATGAAAGCCTGTTTTTTGACAAAGTGTTGAAACAGTCGTAAAAGATTGCGGTTTATTACGTTGTCAGAAACGGTTATTAGTTTTCAACGGGTCATTCCGTTAAAGATGTTGAGATGATGTTTAAATTTTTAAATATAGACAGAGTGCATTTGCTTTGCATCATGTATTAGTGAAGGTTTAAACATAAAAAAAGGTGGTACCGCGTATATAGTTTATTCGCCCTTTATCCGTGATTAGTGATTATACGGATAGGGGCTTTTTTATGTTCAGAAAGGAAAAGTTTATCATGGCAAAAGAATTAGAGAAAAATTACAACCCTGCCGACATTGAGAAAAGAACTTATGATAAGTGGCTTGAGAAAAAATATTTTCATGCAGAAGTAGACAGAGATAAGAAACCGTTTACTATTGTTATGCCACCTCCAAATATTACAGGACAGCTTCATATGGGACATGCCCTTGACAATACTTTGCAGGACATCCTCATTCGTTTTAAACGTATGCAGGGATATGAAGCACTCTGGGTTCCTGGAACTGACCATGCATCTATCGCAACAGAGGCAAAAGTGGTAGAGAAACTTGCAAAAGAGGGAATCAAGAAAGAAGATATTGGACGAGAAAAATTTCTTGAGCATGTATGGGACTGGAAAAAGCAGTACGGCGGCCGCATTGTCGAGCAGCTTAAAAAAATTGGTTCTTCATGTGACTGGGACAGAGAGCGTTTTACAATGGACGAGGGATGTTCAAAGGCAGTAAAGGAAGTTTTCATAAAGCTTTACAACAAAGGACTTATCTATCGTGGTGAGAGAATAATCAACTGGTGTCCACATTGTCTTACATCTATTTCAGATGCAGAGGTTGAATATGAGGATCAGGCAGGCCACTTCTGGCATCTCCGTTATAAGACAACAGATGGAACAGGTTATATTGACCTTGCGACAACAAGACCTGAGACACTTCTCGGCGATACTGCAGTAGCTGTAAACCCAAAGGATGACAGATACAAAGATATGGTTGGAAAAATGCTTGACCTTCCTATAGTACACCGTCAGATACCTATTATTGCAGACGAATATGTAGATATGGAATTTGGTACAGGTGTTGTTAAGATTACACCGGCACATGACCCTAACGACTTTGAAGTTGGACTTCGCCACAATCTTGAAGTTATAAATGTACTCACTGATGATGCAAAGATAGTTGCAGATTATCCTAAGTATGCAGGAATGGACAGATACGAGGCAAGAAAAGCAATCGTAGCAGACCTTGAAGCAGAGGGAGCACTTCTTAAAGTAGAAGACCATGAGCATAATGTAGGAACATGTTATCGTTGTCATACAACAGTAGAGCCAAGAGTATCAAAACAGTGGTTCGTTGCAATGGAAAAACTTGCAAAACCGGCTATCGATGCAGTTAAAAAAGGTGACACAAAGTTTGTACCACCTCATTTTGATAAAACATACTATCACTGGTTAGAGGGAATTAGAGACTGGTGTATTTCACGTCAGCTCTGGTGGGGACACAGAATTCCGGCATTTTACTGTGATGATTGTGGAGAACTTGTAGTTACAAAGGAAGATAAATGTACATGTCCAAAATGCGGAAAGCCTATGCGTCAGGACCCTGATACACTTGACACATGGTTTTCATCAGCACTCTGGCCTTTCAGTACACTCGGATGGCCTGACAAGACAGAGGAGATGGATTATTTCTATCCTACAAGCACTCTTGTAACAGGTTATGATATTATATTCTTCTGGGTAATTCGCATGATGTTCTCAGGACTTGAGCATACAGGAAAAGTACCATTTGATACAGTTCTTATCCATGGACTTGTAAGAGACAGTCAGGGAAGAAAGATGAGTAAATCACTCGGAAATGGAATTGACCCGCTTGAAGTTATAGATAAATATGGTGCAGATGCACTTCGTTTTACACTTGTTACAAACAACGCTCCGGGAAATGATATGCGTTTCTATTGGGAGAGAGTTGAGGCAAGCCGTAACTTTGCAAACAAAGTATGGAACGCTTCAAGATTTATTATGATGCATCTTGGTGACAATGAGATTACAACACCGGCATATGATACTCTAAAGGTTGAGGATAAGTGGATATTATCAGCAGTAAACACACTTGCAAAAGAAGTTACCGATAACATGGAAAAATATGAACTCGGTGTAGCCGTTCAGAAGATAAATGACTTTGTATGGACAGAGTTCTGTGACTGGTATATTGAGTTTGTTAAACCTAGACTTTTTGCAAAGGATGAGGATAAGGAGTCAGCAAACGCTGCATTTTGGACACTTAAGACTGTGCTTATCAATTCACTTAAATTACTTCATCCATTTATGCCGTTTATTACGGAAGAAATATTCTGCACACTCCAGTCAGAGGAAGAATCAATCATGATTTCAAATTGGCCTGAGTTTAAGGAAGAATGGGACAATAAAGATGCTGAAAATAAAGCAGAGCTTATGAAAGCACTTACAAGAGGAATAAGAAACAGAAGAAGTGAAATGAATGTAGCACCATCAAGAAAAGCTAAGGTATATATCGTAGCAGATGATGATGAGACAAAAGAGACACTCACATCACTTGTGCCTTCATATCAGCACCTTATCTCTGCATCAGAAGTACAGGTACAGAGTGACAAGACAGGTATTGAGGACAATGCAGTATCAGTAGTTATAGATAAAGCAACAATTTATATGCCGCTTGCAGACCTTGTAGACCTCTCAAAAGAAAAAGAGCGTCTCGAGAAAGAGAAGAAACGTCTTGAGGGAGAGCTTAAGAGAGTAAACGGAATGCTTAACAATGAGAAATTCATGAGCAAAGCACCGGAAGCAAAAATAAATGAAGAAAAAGCAAAACTCGAAAAATATCAGGCAATGATGAGTAAAGTAGAGGAAGAACTTGCTGCTTTATAAAATAAAAATAATTAATTTTGTTTAAATATAGAGCTGTGGAGCAATTATTTGGCTTCACAGCTTTGATTTTTTATTCCACTTGCATTTAGATGTCATCTAATATATAATTTTCTTATAGTAGCGGTATTATACACTTTATCGTTATTAACAAGGAAGGGAGGAGGGTATCATGGAAGATAAAGCAAATGCAGAGGTTCTTGGTGGAGGAGAGATTACATTTTCAAATGATGGTTCAGAGGCGTATCTTTGCCTGATTACAACAGACAAGACAAAATCTGATTATACGGTTGATGATTTGAAAAAAAGACTGCAGCAGGCCGGTGTTGTAAATGGAATTGATGAAGCTGAATTACAAAAGGTTATAGATGACAGAATGTACAACATGCCTGTTAAAGTAGCCGAAGGCAAAAAGGCAGTTGACGGAGTTGACGGATGGTATGAGTTTTTGTTTCAGACAGAGATTGATACAAAGCCAAAGATATTGGAAGACGGTTCTGTAGATTATTCCGAGTATGGAGATGTTCCTACCGTTGAAGAGGGGCAGACGGTTGTTATATATCATCCTGCTATTCCATCGGAGGATGGTGTTTCCGTAAAAGGTGAAACCATTATTGCAAAAAAAGGAAAGGAACTTGCCAGGCTTAGCGGCAGGGGCTTTATATATGATACGGAGAAAAAAGAGTATCGTGCAAAATATGATGGAAAGATAACATATCGTGATGATAAACTTCAGATAGAGCCGGAGCTTCTTATAGAAGGTGATGTATCATTTACAACAGGTGATGTTACATTCCAAAATGATATTCATATCCGTGGAAATGTGCTGACCGGAGTGAAGGTTATATCTGAGAGAGGAAACATTATCGTAGACGGATATGTTGAGTCGGCGACAATTAAAGCTAAAAAAGATATAGTCCTTAAAAACGGAATGCAGGGAAATGGAAAAGGGTATCTTGAAGCAGGCGGAGATGTGACTGGCAAATTTTTTGAGCAGGTTCAGATAAAGTGCAAAAAAGATATAAACGCTAATGCTATCATGAATTCGGATATTGAGTGTGGTCAGGATGTAATTGTATCAGGAAAGTATGGAATTATTATCGGCGGAAAAGTTTCAGCGACCAGATATATTCATGCGACAATCATTGGAAATATGTCTGAAGTAAAGACAACATTGTGTGCAGGTGTGGACGGTGACCTATTTGCGTTGCTTAGCAAATGCGAACAGGATATTTCTGATATAGGAAGAGAACTTGCAAAGATTACAAATGTACTCGGTCAGGTTCAGATACTTATTGAAAAGACAGGACGTTCCGATTTGATTGAGAAGAAGATGGCTCTTATGCGGACAAAAATTGAAAAAGATACAAAGCTTAGTGAGCTTACCAAAAAGAAACAGAGTATTGTTGAGAAGATGGGGAAAGCCAATCTTGCTAAAGTTACTATTGAAAAGATTATATATCCGGGAAATGTAATCACAATAAATGGTGTGAAAGCAGTTGTAACCGAAGAAGAGAAACATGTAGAGTATGCAAGAAGAGGCGCAGGAATTATAGTGTATAAGATTGGGGAATAAAATATTGTTAAATAATTTGTCGCAAGTTGCGGTGAATAAAAGTTGATAAATATCGGGAGGTAGTGTAGTATGGATTTTGAAGCTGAGTTGGCAAAATTTCAGCCAAGTTTGGAGATTGACCAGGCAGAGGATGCCATTTATGGAAATAATACAACTGACGTAACGGATTTACTTCATAGTATTTTAAAGGACAATGTGAATGGTAAAAATACTAAAAAAAATAAATCAGCAGGATGGGTGGAAGAGTAATGAATTGTCCAAGATGTAATGCCAATGTAGCTTTTAGTAAAAAAAGATGTGACAATTGCGGTCAGGATTTGAAAAATTACCGCAGGGTTGTCGGTCTTTCAAATATTTATTATAACAAGGGATTATCTCAGGCAAAAGTAAGAGATTTATCCGGTGCCATTTCGTCGCTTAAACTTAGTTTACAATTCAACAAATTGAATACTAATGCAAGAAATCTTTTAGGTCTTGTCTATTTGGAAGAAGGAGAAATTGTATCAGCATTAAGTGAGTGGGTTATAAGCAAACATTATCAGTCAGAAAATAATGATGCGGAAGACTATATCAAAATGATACAGTCAAATCCTAATAAACTTGAAACATATAATCAGACAATCCGAAAATATAATTCGGCACTTAATTCGGCAAAACATGGCGATGAAGATATGGCTATCATACAGCTTAAAAAAGTTGTAAATTTAAATCCTAAGTTTATCAGGGCACATCAGCTTTTAGCATTGCTGTACATGATGACAGGTAAAAAAGATAACAGGGTTAAAGCATTAAAACTTCTTAGAAACATCAGTCAAATAGATGTTACCAATACGACAACTCTGCGTTATATGAAAGAGTTGTCAGATGTCCACATCAGAGGAGAGAGTCCTAAAGTGCAGCCTAAGGTGGTCAAAAAAGAACCTGAGAGAAGAACTTTGCCACAGGTTGACCCTGATGCGTACAAGACGATTACTCCGTATAAAGAAGAAAGACCGTCCATTATGCCGTTTATAAATATTGTTGTTGGTATAGTGATAGGACTTGCGCTTATGTATTTTTTGATAATACCTCATATGAAGTCGAATGAGGCTCAAAATGCAAATGACAGTTTTAAACAGTATAGTGAACAGCAGGCAGCAGATGCAAGCGACTCATCTTCACTGAAAAGCAAAAATGAATCATTGCAGAAAGAAATAGATGGATTAAAGAATGAGCTTAAACAGCTTCAGGGTGATATAAACACTGAAGATGGAAAGACAATACTTGATATTTATGGAGAACTTTTCAGTTCAGCAAGTTCATATCTTGCAGATGATACTGAAAATGCTGCGAAAAAGCTGTTGGATATTGATGAAAGTACGCTTAAAAATGATTATGCAAAGAAAGTATATAACAGAATAAAAGACAATACTTTCGCAGCTATGTCGGAAAAATTGTATCAGCAGGGATATTCTTATTACAGCAGTGGTGATTATGGAAATGCTATTAAAACTTTGAAAGAGGCTGTTAAATATGATGAGACAAATGTCAAGGCAATTTATTTCCTTGGCAGAGGCTATCAGAAACAACAGAAATATGACAAAGCAAAGGAATATTTCGATACTATTGTAAATGATTACCCTGATTCAGACAGAGTGGCACTTGCAAAATCAAAATTAGCAGAGATGGGATATTAGTATGAAAGTTAAAATTTTCGTACTGTGATAAAGGCAGAAGTCTGTCGCTTATGTAATCTAATATGATTACAGGCGGCAGATTTTTTATGTTATTAGGAAAAAGAAAATTTAAAATCATTGATTTAAAGTTTGAAATTAAAGAAAGGAAAAAGAGATTATGGACATGATGCATTATGAAATCAAAGGTGATTGTCTGGTGGTTTATATCAGGGATGATTTAGACCATCATGCCGTTACTTATCTGCGTGAAACATCTGACAGACTTATTGAAGCAGGAAATGTGAAAAATATTATTTTTGATTTTAAAGATGTAAGTTTTATGGATAGTTCGGGGATAGGACTTATTATGGGGCGTTACAAAAAAGTTATGTTTATAGGCGGGAAGGCAGCAGTAACAAATGTCGGAAAGACCGTTGACAGAATATTTAAGGTGTCAGGGTTATATAAGATTATAGAAAAATATGATACAATTCAGGAGGCATTTTATGAGAATAGAATTTGAGAGCTGTTCGCAGAATGAGGCATTTGCAAGGACTGTTGTTGCAGCATATATTACGAGACTTAATCCAACACTTGAGGAACTTTCGGATGTAAAAACGGCTGTATCAGAGGCTGTTACAAATGCAGTTATACACGGTTATGAGTCAGGGCCGGGAAGAATATTTATGACATGCAATATACATAATAATGAAGTGGAAATAGAGATAGAGGATTTCGGCGTAGGAATTGCCGACATAAACAAAGCTATGGAACCACTTTACACAACAAGACCTGAATGGGAACGCTCAGGAATGGGATTTGCATTTATGGAAGCATTTATGGATGAGATGAAAGTGGAATCTGAGGTTTCAAAGGGAACTAAAATTTATATGAAAAAGAAAGTCGGGGCAAAATAGCATGCATGATGAAATAAAGTGTTTGCTAAAGAAAGCCAGAGCCGGTGACAGAGAAGCAAGAAGCGAGATAGTTCAAAAGAATTTGGGACTTGTCTGGAATGTTGTCAGGCGATTTAATGGCAGAGGATACGAAGCAGATGATATATTTCAGATTGGATGTATAGGACTGATAAAAGCGATTGATAATTTTGACATGAGTTTTAATGTCTGTTTTTCTACATATGCAGTGCCCATGATTATGGGAGAAATCAAAAGATTTATGCGTGATGACGGTATGATAAAAGTGAGCAGGACATTAAAAGAAAACGGCTGGAAGATAAAACAGGCATCTGAAAAGCTGAGTCATGAATATGGCAGGAATGCAACTATAAGTGAAATTGCACAGGTTACAGAATTATCAGAGGAAGATATAGTGCTTGCACTTGATGCAAATGTAGAAGTGGATTCCCTGTATAAAAATGTGTATAGGGATGATGGAAGAGAGGTTATGCTTGTCGATCAGCTTGTGGCGAAAGAAACTGCGTGCGATTTAGAAAAAGAAAAAGTGATAAATCACATTCTTATCGACAACCTTATAAAAAAATTAAAGGGGAGAGAAAAAAAACTGATAGAATACAGATATTTTAAGGAGATGACACAGACACAGATTGCGGACAAGCTTGGAATAAGCCAGGTTCAGGTAAGCAGGCTTGAAAAAAAGATTCTGAAAAAAATGTATATGGAATTAAATTCGTAAGACGAACTTCAGTTGTCTTGGAAATAACAACTTATAAAATATCTTTTGACCCAAACATCATATTATTGTGAATAAACAAAAAATAATAAGCCATACTACTGTTATCAAATGGTTGATGTTCATATGTAGGTGTGAACGTTATACTAGCAACATCAAATCAAAATCGAATGGAGGTTTGTGGAGATGATGAGAAACAGGGGATGGCTTATTGCCGTTATTATAGGAATTGCACTTATGACAACCGTGTGTTACTGCACTATACAGAGAAATACACGCACAGAATATACAAACGGAAGAATAATTTAGATAAGTGGGGGGATAAAATGAGTCAGGTTGAAAATAAAACGATTTATATAAAAGCTTCACAGAGTAAAAAAGTTACAAATAAAAGAATAGTTCTCTCGGAGGTACTTGATATTTTATCATTGGACAACAATGCAATGAAACGTGCAGGAGACATAGTTCTTCATACGGTAAAAGGTGATAAAAACGAAAAAGTTATTTTTTCTATTACAAAGGTAATAAATCTGATACAAAAAGAGTGTCCTGCATTTGACATTGTAAATATAGGTGAACCGGATTTTGTTGTGGAATATAAAATGCCCGTAAAACCAAATACGGCGTGGGAGTATACCAAACTTGCAATAACATGTATAATCGTATTTTTCGGTGCTGCATTTACAATTATGACATTTAATACGGATGTAAGTGTAGGTGATGTATTTGACGATTTTTATAAAATAGTTAAAGGTGTAGATAAAAGTTCGGGAAGTATTCTTGAAATTTCATACAGTATAGGCATACCGATAGGAATTCTTTGTTTCTACAATCATTTTAAGAGTGACAAAGTACATGATGATCCGACACCTGTTCATATCGAAATGCGAAAATATGAGGAAGACATGAATAAGGCGATTATAAAAGATGCGGATAGAGAGGAAACGATAAGAAAGTGATGCAAGGGTCAAAAACAGTTAGCAATCTGTGGCATCAGCTGTGGTAAAAATACCTTATGACCACAACATCAGAAAATAAGAATATAGGATTAAAGAATGGAGAATAAACATGGATATTTTGCAGGAGACAGCACTTGCAATCATTGGTTTTGCGGGAGGAGTATCTGTTGCGGCGGGAACATTTGCACTTATTACGGCACTTGGAATAATTCCGAGACTTGCCTCAAGAATGGGAGTTGCAGAACATGTATATAAACTTGAAAGTGCCATCGTTCTTGGTGGAACAATAGGCAGCCTTTTATCTGTATATCATTTTCCGATGAGAATAGGCGATGTAGGTATTATTATATTTGGATTATTTGCGGGAATATTTGTGGGCTGTCTTTCTATGGCACTTGCAGAAGCAATCAGAGTGTTTCCGATATTGTGTCAGAGAATAAACTTAAATTATGGAATTTATCTGTTGATATTTATGATGGCAGCGGGCAAAGCATTAGGTACGCTGTATCAGATGTATTTTGAATGGAACGGCAAGTAGTGAATTGGCGTTTGGGTGATTAGGTGACACTTTAGTGGAATTTGCGTAGGCGTTGTGGAGTTGTTCGTCATTAAAAAATAAGAGTCAAACATATAAAAATAGAAAGTGTGTGGTTTAAAATGAATGAAAAAAACAGTAACGAGCCGAATATAGGAGCAGTATTAAATGAAAAAGACAAAAATAAGCAGAAGGAAATGTACAACAAGTATGTTGATAATATGACGCCAAAATCAAACGGATTTATGAATTGTCTTAAAGCATTCATTGTAGGAGGTGCTATATGCCTGCTTGGAGAAATATTAAACAATGTCTATGCTTCGTTTGGAAATGATAAAGAAATTTCGGCATTATATACAACGATAACACTTGTCGGAATAAGCGTAATACTTACCGGATTTAATATTTATCAGAAACTCGGACAGTTTGCGGGAGCAGGAAGCGTTGTACCGATAACAGGATTTGCAAACTCCGTTGTATCACCGGCAATAGAATATCAGGCGGAAGGTGATGTATTCGGAGTAGGATGCAAGATATTTACTATATCGGGACCGGTTATACTTTACGGTATATTCAGCAGTTTTTTGCTTGGGGTCATATATTGGATAATGAATATGTAGGGGCGGTTTTTGTTTGACGGACGTCATGGAAGTGGATATTATACGACAAATGGACGGCTCTCAGCCGTCCCTGAGTCTGAAAGTTTATATCAATCTATGCGTCAGAGCCAGAACATCCATAGAAAAATTTATTTCTCATTTTTTATAGTCAACATAGTAAAATAATGGTAATATAATATATGGTAACATATTATACTATACAAAAGGGGGAATTTTTTATGTGGTCTAGGGTTGAATTGAAAACGCAGGCGAAAAATCTTTTAAAGCTTAATTATTGGATGTTTGTGCTGGGAGGTATTATACTTTCTATTGTCACAGCCGGTAATGTAAGCGGAGTTGGAAGAGCAAATTTTAATTTTGGAAAGAAAGATGTTGATTACAATAGTGTCAGCAAAGGATTTGGTGGGGTATTTTCAAATGGAGATGCCACATCGGGAAGTTTGAATGATTCTATAAACAGTATTGCTAAAAATATTACGCCATCAGTTGCGAGAGCTATTTCTGCTGTTATAATAGGTGGAATTATCATTGCATTAGTTGTTGCGATTGTCAGCATAGCAGTATCAGTATTTGTTTTTAATCCTATTGAGGTTGGAGCGAAGAGATTTTTTAGCAGAAGTTATGAAGCAAAATGCGATATGAGAGAAATTACATATGCATTTAAGAGCAATTATTTAAATGTCATAAAAATAATGTTCTTCAAGAATTTATTTACATTTTTATGGACATTGCTTTTTATTGTTCCGGGAATTATAAAGAGATATGAGTATTCAATGATACCTTATATATTAAGTGAAAATCCTGAAATTGACATGCAAAAAGCATTTGAGGAGAGTAAAAGACTTACAGACGGTCAGAAATGGCAGATGTTTGTACTTGACCTTTCTTTTATAGGATGGGGAATTTTAGGGACACTTACATTTGGATTACTTGGTATATTTTTTGTATCACCATACAGCTATCTTACTAAGGCAGGTTTGTACAGACGTCTCAGAGGATATAATGATTATAAGTATTAATGCATTGGAGGTTGTGTGGCAGTATAGCTGCCACACTGTAAAAATGTGCCGTAACAAAAATTAAAAAAAATGTTGACAAAATAAACTTCGTATGCTATTATTTAGTAGTCGCGTGTGAGCGAGCATCTATATAGGGGTGTAGTTCATCGGTAGAATAAGAGTCTCCAAAACTCCAGAGGAGGGTTCGATTCCTTCCACCCCTGTTATTAAAAAGTCTATCCAGTGTGGGATAGACTTTTTTCGTATATGCTTTTTTAGAAAGTGAGGCAGAGACAATGAACAAAAGGCAGTCGTTTTATGATGTAAGTTCTTTTTACAACAAAAAGGCAGTATTAAAATGCAGTTTTAAAGGAATGAGGTATCAGGTTGAGGGGATTTCAAAGGATGATGATGTAAAAGTTTTACAGGCGGATGTGTGGCCGGAGCCTTTCTGTTATGAAAAGACACCGCTTGAATTTCATACGACAAAAGAATTTGAGTACAGCGAAAACGGACTTGATGAAGTTTACGAATGGATATGCAGCCAGTATGAGTCAAGAAAGGAAGAATGGGATTTTGCACTTAAAAATCCGCTTGAAAAGGCTAGACAGATGGGACTTATTGGATGACAGGCGGTTAGGAAAGTGCAGGAAAGAGGACGTTTATGGATTATAAAAAATATCTTATAGAAGGTTTTTGCCCGGTTGATAAATATCACTGTCTTATGCCGGTAGAGTACGAGAGCGAGGAAAGTGATGGAATTGTTGTCGGGTATCATAAAAAAAGAATGGTATGCAGACATGCATTGGCAGGCAGTTGTGAAAATGCGGATAAATGTAAGTTTTTTGAGGATGCACCGGAAAAACTTGATAAAGACGAAAAGTGGTATGAGCAGTAGTGTATTATAAGAGATGAGAGAATAAGATATAAGAGAATAAGATATAAGAGGTTGTTAACATGATTTTACTTGTTGGAATAAATGCGAAATATATACATTCAAATCTTGGCGTGTATTGTATTCAGGCGTATGCAAGGAAACGAGGCATAACTGATAAGGATTTACAGATAAAAGAATACACAATAAATCAGGAGGTTGATTTTATTCTTGGGGATATATATCTTCAGAAGCCTGAGATGATTGGTTTTTCGTGCTATATATGGAATATTGATTTTGTGACTGAGATAACAAAAGAGCTTAAAAAAATCATGCCTGATGTGCCGATATGGCTTGGTGGGCCTGAGGTTTCTTATGACAGTGACAGACAGCTTGAAAAGTATCCTTGGATTGACGGTATTATGTCCGGTGAAGGTGAGGTTACATTTTATGAGATGTTACAATATTATCTTTCAGATGGCGGCAGAAAAAAATTTGGTGATAATATAATGTCGTTGTCGGATATAAAAGGAATTGTCTATAGAGACGGTGATAAGACGGTCATAAACGAGACAAGACCGAGAATGTGTATGGATGAGATTCCGTTTCCTTATACTGAGGATGTCGGATTTGATATAGAGTCGCTTAAGAACAGAATAATATACTATGAGACAAGCAGGGGTTGTCCTTATGGCTGCAGTTATTGTCTGTCATCGGTTGACAAAAAGGTGAGATTTAGAAAATGGGAACTTGTTGAAAAGGAACTTAAATTTTTTATTGATATGAAAGTACCGCAAGTCAAGTTTGTTGACAGGACATTCAATTGTGACCATGAACATACAATGAAAATATGGAAATATATAAATGAGCATGATAACGGCATAACAAATTTTCATTTTGAGCTTTCTGCCGAACTTTTGACAGACGAAGAAATAGATTATGTAAGCGGGTTAAGACCGGGACTTGTGCAGTTTGAAATCGGAGTTCAGACAGCAAATAAGGAGACTTTAAAGGCAATTCACAGAAATCCTGACCTCACAGTACTAAAACAGAAAGTTGCCAAGATAAGGGAAAAGAGAAATATTCACCAGCATCTTGACCTTATAGTGGGGCTGCCATATGAAGATTATGCGTCTTTTAGAGAGTCATATAATACTGTTTATTCAATGAAACCGGATCAGCTTCAGCTTGGATTTTTGAAAGTGCTGAAAGGTTCACCTATATATTATGACAGGGAAGAATTTGGTATAGTATATCAGGACAAAGCACCTTACGAAGTATTGTTTACAAAATGGATTTCTTATGATGATGTTCTTAGATTAAAGCGTGTTGAAGATATGACGGAGCGTTATTATAACAGCCTGCAATTTGAAGCGTCACTTCCGTTTATGGTTTCACTTTTTGAAACACCGTTTGACTTTTTTATGAACCTCGGCAATTATTATCATGAGATGGAATACGAGGGAATACACCAGTCAAGGCTTCAGAATTATGAGATACTTTTGGAGTTTGCCGTTAGGAGATGTGGCATTGGCGGAGAGGACAGAAATGTTCTTGAACAGCTTATTACCTATGATATTTATGCAAGGGAAAATCTTAAAAACAGACCAAAGTTCATAAACTGGCAGTGTGAGATACCAAAGGATGAGATAAGAGAGTTTTATCAAAATGAGGAAAAGTGTCATAAATATCTTTCGGGATATGAAGGAAATGACTGGAAACAGCTTCACAGGATGACGCATCTGCAGCAGTTTGATATAGATGTATTAAAATATATTGAAGAGGGAATTATTGAAAATAAAGAGAGCAGATTTCTGTTTGATTACAAAAACAGAAATCCGCTTGACTATCAGGCAGGAATATATGTTGTTTAGTAGTTTTGAAGCATGACTGTAAGCTTTTGTGCTATGGAGTCTTTTAAATATGCATCGGATGACTGGATTTTGTCGATTAGCTGCTGTACTTTGTCAATATCATTATTTTTGAGATAAATTTTGGCAAGCCCCGTATAGCAGCCTGATATGTCGCAGTTAAGTGTGTTTATGGCATATTCAAATATCTGCTTTGCTTCATTTATAAAACCTCGTTCAAGAAGATATGTACCCCATTTGTTTAAAAGACTTAAAAATTTGAGATAATTTTGGTCATAAACAGCGAGAACTTCAAAATTACCGCGTCCATATGTCTCTTTGATGTCAGTATTTGTCATTCCGGAAAGATTTATCATTTTTTTGGAAAGAGTTTTATCTACATCCTGTTGTATCTGTAACAGTTCAGCATCGTTTGTGTGTTCGGTAAAAGGCAGTAATTCTCGGTCTATGCTGATATAGTCAAGTTCAGAAATATCCTTGTTTCTGGAAAAGTCGGCTTCATGTTCACGCCGCCAGAAATCCTTGTTTTGTGTTTCTAAACTATCCTGTTGTTTTAACTTGACGCGAAGCCACAATAAGAATACAATAAAGCATATAAAAAATACAGGCATTGTTTTTTCCTTTCGTTTTAAGTAAGTATAGCAATAGCGCAGTATGCAATGTCTGGACAGGATTGGAGGTTGTCATAAAGTGAACTTTTTTAACAAGAAAAATCAACAGAAGATTGCGGCAGTTATTTGTATTGTTTTAGTTGTAGCAATGGTTCTGCCAATTGTACTCCAATATTTACAGTAATTGCAAAATACGATATTTTATAGGTATGCAAAAGAGCCAAAGAGTCAAAAATGCTAAAGAGGATATATGTATTTCTTTAAGCTGATACTTTGACTCTTTAATCTTATATAAATATGTATTTAGAATACTCAATAAGGAAATAAATGTCAAATAAATAGTATAAGCAAAAATTAAAGGTAAGTGGGAATTTATGAAGAAGAATAAAAAAACAGGAATTATTATTTTGAGTGCGTGTCTTTTAGTGTTGATTGCGGGTATTGCTGCTGTGGCAATTGCAAAAGCCAGACTGATTGATGACAAACATATAGTGAGTGGAGCAAGTATAAACGGTGTGGACATAGGTGGTCTTACGAAAGAACAGGCATCAAAAAAGATTGAAGAATACAAGTCGTATTTGAAAAACAGAAAAGTTACCATAAAGTATGGCGATGATAAAAAAGAAACTGATACAACTTTTGAAAGACTTGGGTTTTATATAGAAGATGATGATTATGTTGAAGATGCCTATAATATAGGAAAGAAAGGGAACATATTTAAAAGATTTAAGGAAATTATTTCTGTCAATAAAAAGGATGTAACATACAATTTAAAAACGGGAGTTGACAGGGATTCTCTTGAAAAATATGTAATATTAAAGAGCAGGCTTCACAATAAAAAAGTTATAAATTCAAAGTTCAAGATGACGCCTAAGGGATTGAAAGCGACTAAGTCACAATCGGGTCTTAAAGTAAAAATAGACGATACGGTAGCTCTTTTTGAAGAAAAAATTTCAAACAATCTAAAAGATAAGAGCATGACTTTGAACGCTGTTGTTCAGACGAAAAAACCAAAGTATACAAAGAAAATGAATGAAAAGTGTACAGACCTGCTTGGCGAGTATTCCACTGACTACAGTTCTTCTACAACAGACAGATGTAACAATGTCCAGACCGCAGCAGGGCGCATAAACGGAACTATTCTAAATCCGGGGCAGACATTTTCGACAGTTAAAGTCATAAAAGACAGAACTGAGGAAAACGGATATAAGGCGGCACCCGAGTATTCGGGAGGAAAGGTTGTCTCAGGTGTCGGAGGCGGAGTATGTCAGGTGTCAACGACTTTATACAATGCTGTTATAAATGCTGAGTTACAGGTTGTTGAGCGTTCACCTCATTCAATGGTGGTTCATTATGTAAGTGTTTCAAGAGATGCCGCAATATCAGGCAATTACAAAGACTTGAAATTTAAAAACAATACAAAATCCCCAATATATATATACGCATCGGCGAGCGGAGGAATTCTTTCGTTTAAAATTTATGGAGAAGATACCAGAAGCAAAAACAGAAGGATAGAATTTGAATCTGAGATAGTTGAAGAAAAACAGCCGGAGGGAGAAGTTGTCACAGTTGATGCGACGAAGCCGTCAGGTTATAGGGAGATAACGCAGTCTGCACATACAGGTTATAATGCAAGACTTTGGAAAGTTATTTATATAAATGATGTCAAGAAGAAGAGAGTTCTTGTAAATACAAGTTCATACAATGCTGAGCCACAGCATGTTACTGTTGGAAAACAGGAAGTTGAGAAACAGGATAACAAAGATGTGGATAAAAACCAAAAAGAAGAAAAAGAACAAAAGCAGAATGACAAAAAGTCAAAGGATAATCAATGAGAATAGAAAGGAATAGACAGACAGATGGAAATAGGAAAAGTACCTGAAAATGTTTTAAAGAGAGCAGTTTTTAAGCAGATAAAACATAGGAGAGAAGAAGTGATTTTGCATCCGGGAGTCGGAGAAGATTGTTCAGCGGTTGTTGTGAATGAGGATGAGGCACTTGTGTTTTCGACAGATCCGATAACAGGTACCGACAAGGGAATAGGCAATCTGGCGGTTCATATTACTGCAAATGACCTGGCATCAAGCGGAGCAGAGCCTATAGGCATTATGACTACAATAATTCTTCCTGATGGTACGAGAGAGATAAAATTGAGAAGAATAATGGAAGAAATAGAGACTGCCTGTCTGTCATTGGGAATAGAGATTATGGGAGGTCATACGGAAATTTCCGATGCGGTCAACAGACCTATAATAAATGTAACAGGCGTGGGCAAAGTAAAAAAAGGCGAAATAGTTTCTACAGGAGGACTAAAACCCGGTGATGAGATTGTCATGACAAAATGGGCAGGTCTTGAGGGAACTTCAATAATTGCCGCCGAAAAAGAGGAAAAGCTTCGTGAGACATTGCCACAGGAACTAATTGACGTGGCAAAAGGATTTAAAGAGTATCTTTCTGTTATTCCTGAATCAAAAATAGCAATGGAAGTTGGCGTAAGTGCCATGCATGATGTTACAGAGGGCGGAGTTTTTGGTGCACTTTGGGAACTTGGTGAAGCATCAGGTGTCGGAATTACCGCGCATCTTGATAAAATTCCGATAAAACAGGAAACTATAGAGGTTTGCGAAGTATTTCACCTTAATCCGTATATGCTCATATCGAGCGGAAGTATGATGATAGGCTGTGAGAAAGGAAATCTTTTAGTTGAAAAATTAAATGAAGCCGGAATAAATGCAGCAGTTATAGGAAGAGCTACCGAGGGAAATGACAGAATTATTGTCAGCAAAGATGAGACAAGATATATAGGACCGGCGGGAAGTGACGAACTTTATAAGATATAAAGTGAACAGATAAATATATGAAAGGTATGGTGATTTTTATGAACAGTGAATTGCGAAATAAAATTCTTAATGCAATCAGCCAGAACAGCCGTTATTCAACTAAAGAGCTGGCGGCGATGCTTGGCAGTGATGAGAAGGCAGTTGAAGAAGAAATCAGCCGTATGGAGGAGGAAAATGTGATATGCGGATATCCTACTCTTATAAACTGGGACAGGACTGATTGTGAAAAGGTAACGGCACTTATAGAGGTGAAAGTTACACCTCAGCGTGACATGGGCTTTAATAAGGTTGCAGAAAGAATATATAAATTTGATGAAGTTGAGAGTGTATATCTTATGTCGGGAGGATTTGACCTGACAGTTACAATATCGGGAAAGAGTATGAAAGAAGTTGCGAGATTTGTTTCGGAGAAACTTTCAACATTAGAATACGTAAACAGTACAGCGACATATTTTGTACTGAAAAAATATAAAGAACATGGTCTTGAAATGACAGGTGAGCACCATGAACCGGAAAGGATGTTAATTACACCATGAGAGATGCATTATCAGGTAAAGTTAAGCAGATAAAGCCATCGGGCATAAGGAAATTTTTTGATATAGTGAGCGAGATGGACGATGCCATTTCATTAGGAGTAGGTGAACCGGATTTTGATACTCCGTGGCATATAAGAGAGGAAGGAATATATTCTCTTGAAAAGGGAAGAACATTTTATACATCAAATTCCGGTCTCAAAGAGTTGAAAGAGGAAGTTTCAAAATATCTTGACAGACGTTTTGGTTTAAAATACGAGCCTTCAGGTGAGATTATGATAACAGTTGGCGGAAGTGAAGCCATTGACGGGGCACTTAGGGCAATGCTTGACGAGGGGGATGAGGTTATCCTGCCGCAGCCAAGCTATGTTTCGTATGAGCCTTGTATAGTGCTTGCAGACGGTGTTCCTGTTATTGTTGAATTAAAGGAAGAAAATGGTTTTAAGCTGACAAGACAGCAGCTTGAGGAAGTGGTTACTGAGAAAACAAAAATACTTATTATGCCGTTTCCAAATAATCCTACCGGGGCAATAATGACGGAGGAAGAGCTTAAACCTATAGTTGATTTTGTTATCGAACATGATTTGTTTGTTATATCTGACGAGATATATTCAGAACTTACATATAGCGGAACGCATGCTTCGATAGGGGCATTTCCGGGAATGAAAGAGAGAACGATTGTTATAAACGGTTTCTCAAAATCTTATGCGATGACAGGGTGGAGACTCGGATACGCCTGTGGACCTAAAGTCATACTTGACCAGATACTTAAAATTCATCAGTTTGCAATTATGTGTGCGCCGACTACAAGCCAGTATGCGGCTATAGAAGCGCTGCGGCACGGTGACGCAGATGTAGAGAAAATGAGAAATGAGTACGACAGACGGCGTAGATTTTTGCTGAATGCGTTTCAGGAGATGGGAATAGAATGTTTCGAGCCGTTCGGTGCTTTCTATATGTTCCCGAGTATAAAAAAATTCGGAATGAGTTCAGACGAATTTGCGACAAGACTTCTTAAAGAAGAAAAGATAGCAGTTGTTCCGGGAACGGCGTTCGGAGACTGCGGTGAGGGATTTTTGAGAATATCATATGCGTATTCGATAGAGGATTTAAAAGCCGCTCTTGAGAGAATAGAAAGTTTCATAAAGAAACTTTAGATTTGAATTTGGGGGATTAATACAAATGTTAAATATAGTTTTATTGGAGCCGGAAATGCCGGCAAATACAGGAAATATAGGAAGAACCTGCTGTGCAACAGGGACAAGGCTTCATCTTATTGAGCCGATGGGATTTAAGATAAACGATAAAATGCTTAAAAGAGCAGGGCTTGATTACTGGGACAAGCTTGATGTAACGGTATATGACTGTTATGAGGATTTCCTTGAACAAAATCCGGGTGCCGCTAAAAAAATGTATATGGCAACGACAAAATCCAAGCAGGATTATACGGACGTACATTACGAGCCGGATGCGTACATAATGTTTGGAAAAGAAAGTGCCGGTATTCCGGAAGAAATTCTTGTAGACTCACAGGAGACAGCTATAAGAATACCAATGAATAAAAATATCAGGTCATTAAATTTGTCAAATTCTGTTGCAATAGTATTATATGAAGCATTGAGACAGAATAATTTTTTTGATATGCAGCTTGAGGGCAATCTTCACAGGCTTCATTGGAAAGAATAACATCAGAAATAGTATTAATTTTTTGTCATAAAATGAAGAATTGTGGTCAGAATAGTAAAATAATGTCAAAAATTATGGTTATTTTTGACAGAACTTTTCTTGAAAATTTGTGAATAACGGAGAAAAACATAAAAACACAAAAAAGCTATTGAAAAATATGTCAAATCATACTAGAATGGTTAACGATATTGATTAAAAGAGAGTTATGAGAAAAAAGTGCGTATTTCCTTAGTCTGTGAGGACTTTATCTGCGAAATATATTATTTATTCAGATTATGTGAGGGGTTGCGCATAATAAGCGTTCCGAATTAATGATTCGAATGGAATGGAGGATAATAAAATGAGTGAAACAAAGGGAAAGATTGCAGTATTAACAAGCGGAGGAGATGCACCTGGAATGAATGCCGCTATTCGTGCAGTAGTGCGTACAGGTATTTCTAAAGGATATGAGGTATATGGAGTAAGAAGAGGATACAACGGTATTCTTAACAGAGAGATGGATTTGCTTACATTCCATGATGTGTCAGAGAAACTTCAGCATGGTGGTACATTCCTTTTTACAGCAAGAAGTGCTGAATTCAGAGAGGAAGAGGGAAAGAAGAAAGCAGCAGCAATCTGTAAGGAACTTGGCATAGAGACACTTATAGTAATCGGTGGTGACGGTTCATTTACAGGAGCTAAGAACCTTTCAAAATATGGTGTAAATGTTATTGGTCTTCCAGGAACTATTGACCTTGACATAGCATATACAGAGTACACTATCGGATTTGATACAGCAGTAAATACTGCTATGGAGGCTATTGACCGTCTCCGTGAGACATCAAATTCACATGAGCGTTGCAGCGTAGTAGAGGTTATGGGACGTTCGGCAGGATATATCGCATTGTGGTGTGGTATTGCAAACGGTGCCGAGGAAATTCTTTTACCTGAGAAATTCGATAACAACTACGACAAACTTATCGAAGAGATAAAGAACAACAGAGCAAGCGGTATGACACATCAGATTATTGTTAATGCTGAGGGAATCGGTCATTCTTATGGTCTTGCAAAGAAGATTGAAGAAGCTACAGGAATTGAGACAAGAGCAACTATTCTTGGTCATTTACAGCGTGGTGGAAGTCCTACAGCAAGAGACAGAGTTTATGCTTCAGTTATGGGAGCATATGCAGTTGACTGCATTGAAAAAGGCAAGAAAAACAGACTTATCGGTTACAAGAACGGTCATGTTTATGATGTTGATATTGATGAAGCATTCCAGATGGAGAAGAGTATCGACGATTATGAGTATGAAGTAGCAGGCGTTCTTGGAACAAGATGTGAATACAAATAGTGAATCGCAAATCTGATATTATATAAAATTATCAGTAAAAATAAAAACTAAATATTTAAATATGAACAGAGTAGGAAGTCATGCGTTAAGTACCAAAGGATGGGAAGTTGTCTTTGGGCGAAAAGAATATAGTTCTTGCGGTATGGCTTTCGCATCCACTGTCAGAGATGAATGAAAAACACTCATTACCTGAATAATGGTTTACTTTGAGTGTTTTTCTTTTTTTCGGCTCCGTTCATTAGAAAGGGTACAAAATGAAGGAAAAGAAAACTAAGATTTCAGTAAGAAACATTACACTTATGGCGATGCTTATAGCTATCGAAATTGTATTATCAAGATTTTGTTCAATACAGGCATGGAATGTAAAAATTGGATTTGCATTTATTGCTCCGGTAACGGCAGCGATACTCATGGGACCTGCACAGGCAGCAGTTGTTGCGGGAGTTGCAGATGTACTTGGAACACTTATGTTCCCGATAGGACCATATTTTCCGGGCTTTACACTTAACTCATGTTTAAACGGTCTTGTGTGGGGATTATTTTTGCATAAGAAACCGTCTATACCAAAAGCAGCGATGGCAGCAGGTATAAATCAGTTTGTAATAGGCTTATTTATAACAACATTCTGGATTTCAATGCTGTATGGTTCGCCGTATGTTTCATTGTTACCTGTAAGACTTACACAGGCTTGCATTCTCTTTATTGCGCAGTTTATAACAATATCTGTATTGCAGGAAGTATTATTTAAGAGATTGAAGGGTGTATTTCAGACAAGCGCAGTAAATAATCAGTAACATTGACATACACAGATTTGCGATTAAAAAATAAAAGCAGGCATACTCAGATATGTCTGCTTTTGTCAGTATATTAGCATTTTATTCGTGTTTTGGAAGTGAGAATATGAATTCTGTTCCTACACCTTCAGTGCTTATTACATTTATGTTTTCACCGTGGTTTTCAATTATTTCTTTTGTGATTGAAAGTCCGAGTCCGGTTCCTTTTTTGTCTTTTCCGCGTGAGAGGTCGGTTTTATAAAAGCGTTTCCAAACTTTTCCGAGACTATCCTTTGGAATGCCGATACCGTGGTCTTTTATTGATATAAATACTTTCTGATTTTTTTCTCTTGTATGTATTTCTATAGTTGAATTGTCATGGCTGAATTTAATTGCATTGTCTACAAGGTTTTGAATAACCTGTTCTATTTTGCTTTGGTCAGCGTCAACAAGCGAAACCTCAGCATCAAAAGTTATGTCAAGCGAGATATGTTTTTGAACACATCTCTGCTCAAAAGTTGCAAGACAGCGCTTTAATTCATTGTTTATATCAAATGTTGAAATTTCAAGGGGAATACCTTTATTTTCAAATTCACTAAGTGAGAGAAGATTATTAGTAAGTTTAGTAAGTCTCTCTACTTCAAAAAGAATAATATCAAGGTATTTTCCCTGCATTTCAGGTGGAATGGTACCGTCTGCCATTGCCTGAGTGTAACCTTTTATTGAGGTTAAAGGTGACCTGAAATCATGTGATACGTTGGCGATGAAATTCTTCTGGTAGTCGTTTGTATCTTTCATTTTATCGGCAAGATATTTTATTGCACCTGCAAGGTCAGCCTGATCATGCCCGGTATATGTCGGCATAGGATAATCATAATGCCCTGCTGCATACTCTTTGGCTGCATTCTGCATGCTTTTAAGCGGAATTATGGTCTGTAAATATAAATATAACAGCACTATAAAAAAAAGTATTGCAACTATAATATAGCATGTAAGAATTGCATCAACATATTGTACGGCTTTGTGATGAAGAGGAGCCGTTGGTGTGGATAAAATTATATAAAAACTTATATCAAGACCTGACGATACAGGGTATATAATGCAAAGTGATTTATCTGATAAGAGATTGCTTATATTTGTGTTTTCAACTGACTGTTTTGATAAAATCAGCGAGTCAAAATCATTTATAATGCAGTCCTCTTTGTTTTTTTCGACATCGGAGTCAACAATTATGCGGCTGTCGGCATTGCTTATCCATATGCGTACTTCCGTTATATTCTGAATGGAACTGAATTGCTTGCGCATTGAAGGGATAGAACTGTTTACGAGATAAGCATTGGTAAGATACTGCGTTTTTATATTATCCGCTTCTGCGTACATATTTGTTTCAATATCGGAAATCAGTTTATTATACATAAGTTTGTGACCGTATGTGTTTAAGAGTGCTATGGTAAGTATAACTAATATAAGATAGCTTATTATAAATTTAAAACGGAGTGACCGTTTGAGTTTAAAATGCATATAAACCTCCTTTCACAGGTGCTAAATAAATCATAAATGCATGAAACACACCCCCTGCTATAGCAGAGAGTGTGTAAATGTAAAAAATTATTCTCTGTATTCAAATTTGTAACCGATACCCCATACTGTTTTAAGTTCCCACTGAGGATGTTCCTCGAATTTTTCACGAAGACGTTTGATGTGAACATCGACAGTTCGTGTATCGCCGATATAGTCATAACTCCAGATGTGGTCGAGAAGCTGTTCTCTTGTGAAAACCTGATTTGGATGAGATGCAAGGAAATATAATAATTCAAGTTCTTTTGGAGGCATCTCAACACGTTTGTTTTTGTAAGTAACCGAGTAGTCGGTCTGGTTGATAATAAGGTCAGGATATGTTACACATTCCTTTGGAAGTGAATCGGCAGCAGGCTCAGCTGCGGCAGGAGCATTTGTGCGTCTTAAAACTGCCTTTACTCTTGCAACCATTTCTTTTGAATCGAAAGGTTTCATAATGTAGTCATCGGCTCCAAGTTCCAGACCGAGTACCTTGTCAAAGGTTTCTCCTTTTGCTGAGAGCATAATTACAGGAAGCTTGGAGTCTTTTCTTATCTCTCTTAAAACTTCATATCCGTCTATGCCGGGAAGCATTATATCGAGAAGTACAAGGTTTGGAGCGTACTCTGTAACAGCTTTTATCGCTGATTCACCGTCATTTACAATGTGCGTATCAAAACATTCTTTTGTGAGATAAAGTCCTATAAGTTCTGCGATGTTTTCATCATCATCGACAATAAGTATTTTCTGTTTTTGTGCCATTTTATTCATATACTCCTTTTTATTTGAAATTTACGATTGTAACACCCATGTCTCCCTCACCAAATTCACCGAGACGGAATGACTTGACATATTTGGTGCGTTTAAGGTGGTTGTGTGTTGCTGTCCTGAGTGCGCCTGTGCCACGGCCGTGTATTACGGTTACCTGTGTCATATGCGCAAGATAGGCATCGTCAAGATATTTTTCAAGAACAGGCATAGCCTGGTCAACAGTCATGCCTATAAGGTTTATTTCTCCTTTTATTCCGGCTGCCTTATTCATTCGTATTTTTCCGCTTCCGCTGTGATTGTTTGGTGTGGACAAAGTTTTTGGTTTTGGCAGAAGTTCGATATCTTTTATATTTACTTTTGTTCTTAAAAGCCCTGCCTGAACAAATAAGTCTCCCTTTTCGTTAGGAAGTGTGCTTACAGTGCCGGTTGCACCCAGGGAAAGCACTTTTATGTCAGCACCTATATAAAGGTCAGAAGCTTTGACCTGTTTTGATTTTGGCTTCTCTTTTTTGACTTTGATTTTAGACTGCTTTGAATCCATTTTTTCACGGAGAGCAGCACGCTCGGCTTCCATTTCTTTGATATGTTTGTCGCTTGAAGCCCATTTTGTATATTTGCGGATGGTTTCGTCGGCATAATCTTTTGCTTCGGAAAGTATGCGGCTGGCTTCTTCGTTGGCATGCTGCAATATCCTGTCTTTGGAATTGTCTATTTTTTCATTCTTTTCCCTGAGGGATTTCTTTAAGTCAGAAATTTCCTTGCGGCTCTTTGATACTGCCAGATGTTCTTTCTCAAGCTGGACTCTTGTCTTTTCGAGTTCTGCAAGAACATCTTCAAAATGTTTTGCGTCAGAAGCAACATGTCCTTTGGCATCCTCGATAATTCTGTCAGGTAGACCGAGTTTGCTTGAAATAGCAAAGGCATTACTCTTTCCTGGAACGCCGATAAGAAGTTTGTAGGTCGGTCTGAGTGTCGTAACATCAAATTCACAGCAGGCATTTTCAACGTCGGGTGTCTGCAATGCATATAATTTAAGCTCACTGTAATGGGTCGTAGCCATAACTGTCGAGTGTCTCTGGTGTAAATCCGACAAGATGGCAGTGGCAAGTGCAGCACCTTCAACAGGGTCCGTACCGGCACCGAGTTCGTCGAAGAGAACAAGACTGTTTTCATCGGCTTTCTCAAGTATGGATACAGTATTTACCATGTGTGATGAGAATGTACTGAGACTTTGCTCGATACTTTGTTCATCGCCTATATCGGCGTACACTTCATGGAAGATGCGGAGTGAAGAACCCTCAAATGCTGGGATGTGAAGCCCGGCCTGTCCCATAAGTGTAAAAAGACCGATGGTTTTAAGTGATACGGTTTTACCACCTGTATTTGGTCCCGTTACGACAAGGAGTGAGAAATCACGTCCGAGATGCAGATTGATAGGAACTACCTTTTTTGCATCTATAAGAGGATGTCTGCCCTCTTTTATCTCTATATAGTTTTCCTTAGGAAAATTAGGGCGTGTGCCTTTCATTTTCTTTGAAAACATAGCCTTTGCAAAAATAAAATCAAGTTCAGATAAAATTCTGAAATCCTGTTCAATAAAGAAACTCTGCTCGGCAGTCTGGTTGCTTAAATTTGCAAGAATTTTTTCGATTTCTTCCTGCTCGTCAAGTTCAAGCTGTCTTATCTCATTGTTTAATTTTACGACTGAAGCGGGCTCAATAAAAAGAGTGGAACCTGTAGCCGACTGGTCATGAAGCATACCGTTGAAAGATGAGCGGTACTCTGCTTTGACCGGGAGACAATATCTGCCGTTCCGCATTGTGATGATTGCATCCTGAAGCATGCTTCTGCTGCTGCCGTTCACAATGGAATTGAGCTGGTCATGTATCTTACCGCCGGCAATTTTCATGCTTCTGCGCACATGGCTGAGACCGACACTTGCATCATCGGCAATAGTGTTTTCATCGATAATACAACGACGTATCTCCTTCATAAGGGGTGAGAGAGGTTCAATAAGCTGATAACGCTCATTCAGGGAATCACCCGTCTCATCGTTTTCGTTTAAATTCTTTCTGAAAAAGTTTTTGACACTGCCGGCAGTCGAGAGAAGACTTGATATATTTAATAACTCTCCAATACCGAGGATTGAACCTATTTCAAGTCTTTTTAAACTTGCTCTGATGTCTTTGATACCGCCAAATGATATTTCACCCTGTGTAAGAATATGGGTGAGAGCATCGCTTGTCTCATGCTGAGCTTTGAAAATATATTCTTCATCATCTGATGGAAGGAGATTTTTACAATATTCCTTACCGAGAGGTGACGCTGCATAAGATTCAAGCATAGCAATTATTTTATCATACTCAAGAGTATGTAATGCTTTAACATTCATTGATTATTCTCCGTTCATTTAAATCTTATTACGGACAAAAATATCCAATATTATTTTACAACATTATATAGGAAGTAATCAAGTATACAGTATTTTTTTACGATTTGTTAATATTGTATTCATAAATGTATGGTAGATTTATACATAATGATGAAGAAAATTTATGTATTTTTAGTTAAAGTGCAATATATTTAATATGGGAACAGAGGTACATATATGACAATTCACAAAAAACCTGTTGAGGAGAGGGAGCATGAGGTAGAAAAGTATCAGTTTATTAAAGAACAGGTACGTCCTCAGCAGAAAAAAAAGATAGCAAAATTTGCAGCAAAAATATTCTCGGCATTTTTTCTCGCCGTTGTTTTTGGTTCAGTTGCGGGAGTAGTATTTCACCTTATAAACAAAGCAAATGATGATAAAGACATATCAGATTATATTGTGGAAACACTTAGTCCGCAGGAAACAAAATCCGCAGAAAACAATGCAGAAAATAATGTCGTAAAACATAGTGTAAGTCCGTCAGATTTAGAGTCGATTGATAATTATGACCATGTATCAAAAGAAATTGCAGCAATTGGAAACAGCTACAAATATGCACTTGTAAAAGTTCGCGGAGTTATGGGTGACACAACATGGTATGATGTAAATGATTTAAACAGCGGCATAACTTACGGAGCAATATTTAATATTACAAGAAATGAATGTTTTGTAGTTACTGACTCTAGTGCGGTAAACGGCACGGATGAGGTTACGGTAGAGTTTTACAATGGGGACGAGGCAAAAGCAAGCGTTCTTGGAGTTGATAGTAATGTAAACCTTGCAGTTCTGCGTGTGACACGTTCAACCGTACCGAAAGATGCAAGAAAAAAGATTATGTCAATTGATATGGGAAGTATATCAGGAACTTCAAACGGTTCAAATGTTATTGCCATAGGAGCGCCAAACGGAATAATGTATTCTGTAATGCTTGGAAAAGTGATAAAATCGGATATAGAAGCATCAATTGCAGATAATCAAATCTCGTTGTATTCCACTGATATGGCATGTGTATCGACAAGCAACGGCATTGTTTTAAACACTGATGGTCAGATGATAGGATTTATAAACAACAAATTCCAAAATCTTACCGGCGAAAAAAATATGGCATTCGTTTCCGTAAACAGTGTACACGATATTTTGGAACTGCTCATGCGCGGAAAAAATACGTCATATCTCGGAATTGAAGGAGTAGACGTTGACTCTGCAACAGCAGAACAGCACAACCTTGTAAGAGGTATATATGTAACATCCGTATATCTTGGTTCACCTGCATATATGGGAGGAATGAGAGTAGCAGATGTTATTGTGAAAGTTGATGGACAGAGCGTAAAAAATATTTATGCATTACATAATACGCTCATAAAAAATAAGAGCGGCAAAGAGATAAAAGTTGAAGTATCAAGAAAAATTAAGAATATCAGAAAAGATATTACTTTGAGTATAACGTTGAGTTAGAAAAAGAGCTGCACGCACCAACTGGCATGCAGCTCTTTTTTTATCGGCTGATATTATCCTCCTTAATTATCTGAACAAGTTTATGTCTGAAAGCCTTTTCATAAACATCATCATCATGGAAAGCAAAACGGTTAAAATCAAATTGTGTTTCAAGTACCATGCGCCTTGTAAACAGCGTAAAATTTTTGTTGGTGTGTGGCGGCCAGAAAATACATATGCATCCGTCGGCATTCATTTCGGGAATGCTGAAACTTTCGGCGAATTTTCCAACGAAATCCTTATCTATCATAAACACATGAGAATAATGGCCTATAACCTTTGCAAGCCTTGTACCGTTTATCGTAAAGGTGTTCATATCATAGCCGTCTTTATATTCCTGAACAGCCTGACTGCCGGGTTTTGCGGCTGGCGTTTCGCATGAACTTCTCTGGGCAATTGCCACTATTGGAAGTTTGCGGTTGTCATTGCAGATAAGAGAATGAAAATCATTATAATCATTATCATCCGTTACAAAGACAGCTTTATTTCCGAGACGAATAATATCGATAATTCCTATTTTGTTAGAAATATCAGACAAAAATGAAGGCTTTAAAAATGTGTCTTTCTGACTGATACCACGCGGCAGGTCTTTTGAAGTCATATGGTAAAAATGAAGTCTGCCGTCATCAAGTTTTGCAATTGATGTATGAATATGCCAAAGTGTACCTACATGTTTGCTGTCAATATAACTTATTTTTACATGGAAAACCATATTCTTAGCATCATAATTTATTTTAAGCTGGTATCCCGGAAGTTTGTTTTTATAAGATGTTGTCGTATCAGGTATATCTTCAAAAACAGGATTCATTTTAAAGCGTACCCATTTATAAATTATTGCTGATGCATTTATAAATTCGGTATCTAAAGTTCGTGAATCTTTGTGCAAAAGAGGAAGTTCAAGATGGAATAATATATTTGATTCCAGTCTTGCAAGTGTTTCCTTTTTGTAAGTACGGCTGTCTTGCGGCTCGTCAATTTTGTCGCAGACAAGTCTTATAAGCTGGTTTTTTACTAATTTGTTGTTTATAAGTTTTATAATAAGATTGTAATTTATTTCAGGGTTGTCAAGTTTTAACAGTTCACGGATAAGAATAATTCGTGGGCATTTGTAAAACTGTTTTGCTATTTCCTTATCCTGATTAAAAATTGCGATTATGTCAGGATGCAGATGACTTGAATCTTCAATTTTGATGCGGAAGTGGCTTTTAAGCATAAGTTCCCAATTCATATTTTTATAATGGTTATATGAGAGTTCTTCAAAGAGTTTTACCAATGACCAATCGCTTAGCTCAAGGTTTGCGAGTATGCAGTTTAACATTCGTGAAAGTTCTTCACTGCCTTTCCAAAACTGGTCATCGCTTATGCGGCTTTTGTATCGCATATCATGTTCGATTTCATGCCAGCCCTCAAAAAATACAGTGCGAAACTGCATCTCAAAAGTTGTATCTATAGGAAGAGTCCAAAGTTCCTTTTTGTATAAATTAAAATATTCTTCAGGATACTTAAATACGCCGTTTATTTTTGTTGCACGGAATTCGTCGGACTCGAAGAAATTTCGTGACCATTCATCAATCATCTGGAAGGTTCTTTCCATGATGTCACGGCATATGCTAAGGTCATCGTAATAATAAAGTATAACGCGCAGACCGATAAGGTCCTGAATTTTTTTGGGGTTGTTCAGTGTTCCGTATTTGCCGCGGAAGATCTTTGTGGCTATTGATTCAACTGACTTGACTCTTGAAAAAATACGAAAATACAAACCACAAGATGTAAGTATCTCAGTTATGGCATTTGTAATGTGCTCACAAAGCTCATTTAACTTTTCAAAATCAATTTCCTGTTTTATAATTGTTTCGAGTTCTTCTTTACTGTTATAATTTTGCATAATTACAGACAATAGTCCGGTACCCCCCTTTTATATCTTTTTATGCAGGTTAAATATATTGATTTACCTGCATTCTTATAAGTATAACATAAAAAGTGCTGTTGTGTATTGTTTTTTTATCTAAAAAAACTTATAATCATTATTAAAACTAGAAACGGAGGAATTTGATGACTGAATTAAATTTTGATGCAAAGCTTAGTGCAGGAGAATTATATGCATTTTCTATGAGACATACTTACAGGAGCATGTCGGGAATTTTTGGACTTATTATAAGTTTTGCCAGTCTTATAATATGTGTTGTCAGATTTAAGCATCTTGACAAAACTGCTGTTATGGCACTTATAATAATAGGTCTTATTTTTACTGTTATACAGCCGATTATGCTTTGGAGCAAGGCAAAAGCACAGGTCAGAAAAAATAAAAGCATAAATGCAACACTTCATTATACCATAAATGATGATGGAATAATTGTTTCACAGGGTGAACAGGAGGCAAAGGTAAAATGGTATCAGATACGAAAAACAGTAGTTGTAAAAAATGCCATTTATATATACATGTCACCGGTGAGAGCTTTTATTTTTACTAAAAATCAATGTAGTGAGGATTTCTCTGACCTTGTAAATAATATACAGAAAAAAGTAGAACAGTATAAAGATTATGAGCCTGAAGAGGACGAGACAGATGTGGAAAGCGGAGGAACCGATGAGTAAAAAAATAGTTGAGAGTATGTGTGAGGATGACACATTTGCACTTGGTAAGGAACTTGGGGAAAAATGCAAGGCAGGAGATATTATTCTTTTGAATGGTGACCTTGGAGTCGGAAAGACTGTTTTCACAAAAGGATTCGGCAAGGGGCTTGGCATTGATGAGCCTATATGCAGTCCGACATTTACAATAATGCAGATATATGAGCAGGGCAGACTGCCTTTGTATCATTTTGATGTATACCGTATTGCAGATGTCTATGAAATGGATGAAATCGGATATGAGGATTATTTTTTCGGAAAGGGTGTATGCCTTATAGAATGGGCAGAACTTATAAGTGAGATAATTCCAAAAGAGCATATAAGCGTAACGATAGAGAAAAATCTTGAAAAAGGTTTTGACTACAGAAAGATTACGATAGAGCAGTTTTAAAACAGAAAAAATATAATTGGAGATAAATGCGGATTATGAAGATATTAGGAATAGACAGCTCGGGGCTTGTTGCATCAGCAGCGATAGCCGACGAGAAAAATATTATTGCTGAATTTACAGTAAACAATAAACAGACGCATTCCCAGACACTTCTTCCGATGATAGAAAAAGTTGTGGATATGTCGGGGATTGAGCTGGAACAGATAGATGCCATAGCTATAGCAGCAGGTCCCGGTTCATTTACGGGACTTCGTATCGGTTCGGCGACAGCAAAAGGGATTGGACTTGCTTTAAAGAAGCCTGTTGTATCGGTTCCGACACTTGAGGGACTTGCTTACAGGGTAAGTGTGTTTGACGGTATAATCTGCCCTATAATGGACGCAAGACGCAATCAGGTCTACACAGGCATTTATAAAATGGATAAAGGAAATCTTGTATGTCTGTCTGAGCAAAAGGCTGTTGATATACATGAGATTATGGAAGAACTGGAAAAATATGATGAGAAAGTGATTTTTCTTGGTGACGGTGTCGAGGTTCAGCGTGAGACAATCGAAAAAGAATTCAAAAAAGAATATTGTTTTGCACCGATTCATCTTTCAAAGCAGAGTGCGGCGGCAGTTGCAGTTTTGGGAGATATATATTTTAATCAGGGAAAGGCTGAAGATGCGGCAGAGCACAAGCCTATATATCTGAGAAAATCCCAGGCAGAGAGAGAAAGAGAAGAAAGGTTAAAGAAACAGGACTAAAAAGTGGAAACATTTTTTAAAATAAATGATATGACTTTAGCGGATGTCGATAATTGTGCGGTTTTAGAAGAAAAAATATTCGCTCATGCGTGGAGCAAAAAAAGCATTGAAGATACATTGGCAGCTAAAGAAAATATATGCATGACGGTTACTGACAGCGATGGCAGTTTTGTGGGATACTGCATATTTATGACTTCGTTTGATGACGCCGACCTTTGTCGGATTGCAATATCTGAGAAATACAGACGAAATCATATAGCAGATAATCTGCTTGAAAATGCATTAAACAAGTTGAAGGAAAAGGGCATAAAAAGAGTTCTTCTTGAAGTAAGGGAAAGTAATGAGCCTGCAATTTCACTATATAAAAAATATGGATTTGAACAAATTGGTATAAGAAAAAATTATTACAGTGAACCGGTAGAAAATGGTTTAGTATTTTTACTTGAAATTATACCATCTATTACCACTGTACATTAAATTTTTTCGGTATTATTATATATGCATGTTATGATGCAAAGGAGCAATCCGTGGCATCAGTTGGGGTCAAAGACAGACAAAGTCCGTGACATCAGTTTTGTTTACAGCATCAGAAAAATACCGGGAGGAAACATGAGAGATATATATTGTAATGTATGTGGAAAAAAATTATTTATAGAAAACGGAATATTAAAAGAAGATGCATTTGAGGCAAAAAAACAGTGGGGATATTTTTCAAATAAGGATGGAATACTGCATTCATTTGTTATTTGTGAAAAGTGTTATGATAAGATGATTGACAGCTTTGTAATACCTCCTGAGATTACGGAGGTTCATGAACTGTAGTTTTGTACTCATATGTCTATCTGGATTGTGAGGAAAAATGTTAGATTTATGTTTACTTGGAACAAGCGGTATGATGCCGCTGCCGGGCAGATGGCTTACGGCACTTATGGTCAGGTTCTCGGGAAGCAGTCTTTTGATAGACTGCGGTGAGGGAACCCAGATTGCGATGAGACAGAGAGGCTGGAGCGCAAATCCTATAGACACAATATGTTTCACGCATTATCATGGTGACCATATAAGCGGTCTGCCGGGACTTTTACTTTCTATGGGAAATTCTGACCGCACGAAACCTGTTACACTTATAGGACCAAAAGGGCTTGAAAAGGTTGTAAATTCCCTGCGAATAATAGCACCGGGACTTCCGTTTAAACTTGAATTTATAGAATTGACCGAAGACTGTCAGGAGGTAGACATAAACGGGTACCATCTCACTGCATTTAAGGTAAATCATAATGTCACATGTTACGGATATACGATAGATATAAAAAGGGGAGGACGATTTTTCCCTGAACTTGCAAAAAAGAATGATGTACCGATGAAGCTGTGGAGCAGACTTCAAAAAGGGGAGCATATAGAATTTGAGGGCAGGATGTACACTCCTGATATGGTTATCGGAGCTGAAAGAAAAGGAATAAAAGTTACATATTGTACGGATACAAGACCTGTTAAAAGTCTTATTGACAATGCAAAGGGTGCAGATCTTCTGATTTGTGAGGGAATGTACGGAGAAAATGACAAGAAAGCAAAAGCCGTAGAAAAAAAACATATGACATTTTATGAAGCGGCAAAAGTTGCAAAAGAAGCAGACGTAAAAGAAATGTGGCTCACACATTACAGTCCTTCACTTATTCATCCGGAAGAGTATATGGGGGCTGTCAGAAAGATTTTCAAAAATGCTTATCCGGGAAAAGACGGAAAAAGTGTTACTCTTACATATCCTGAGGACGATTGACTGTGGCATCATATAAGAAAGTGATTATAATAATGAAATTATTTAAATAATCCGAATATATATATAGAAGATTTGGAAAATAGTTACTGTTTGCATTTACTGTGTGGCAGTGACGACAAATAAGCATTTATAGGAGCACCGGTATGATGTGCGGAAAAGAGGTTTACTATGGATAAAAACAGAAAAAAATTGATGAGTGCATTTATGATTATGCTTGTAATAGCAGCATTGGCAGTTGCGGGATATTATATTATCAACAAACAGATAACACAGAAAGCACAGGATGAAGTTAATTTACCTGATACAGAGGTTGGAAAGCTTCTTGCAAAAGACCTTGATGTTGCCTATCCTGAAACACCGACAGAAGTTGTAAAACTTTATTGGAGATTAAATCAGTGTATGTACAACGGAAGCATGGATGACAAGGAATTTGAGGGACTTCTTAAACAGCTTAGGAAGCTTTATGACCAGGAACTTCTTGACATAAAGGAAAATTCATGGGATAGAATGCTTTCAAATTTTAAAGATGACAAGAAAAAATATTCTAAAAACAAACAAAAAATTTCCTCATATATAGTTCAGGAAAACAGTGCAGTTGAATTTGGAAAAAAAGATGGTAAAGAATGTGCAGCACTTCTTACAAATACATTGATGAAAAAAGGAACAGACAGAGTGAAACTGTACGAGAAATTTATGTGCCGCAAGGACTCTTCCGGAAAGTGGAAGATATTGGGATGGAGCAGTGCGGCAAAAGAAGGAAAAAAATATTTTGAAAATTAATTCGGAGGCATAAATGAAAGAAGATGTTTTGATACTCGGCATAGAAAGTTCGTGTGATGAGACGGCAGCAGCGGTAGTAAAAAACGGCAGGGAGGTTCTCTCAAATGTTATATCTTCGCAGATAGCCATACATACATTATATGGAGGTGTTGTGCCGGAGATTGCGTCAAGAAAACATATTGAAAAGATAAATCAGGTGATAGAGCAGGCACTTGCAGATGCAGATGTCACACTTGAAGATATAGATGCCATAAGCGTAACTTACGGACCGGGACTTGTCGGTGCACTGCTTGTCGGAGTGGGAGCAGCAAAAGCGATTGCGTATGCCGCTAAGAAACCACTTGTAGGTGTGCATCATATAGAAGGACATATCGCAGCAAATTATATAGAACACAAAGATTTGGAGCCGCCATTTTTATGTCTGGTAGTATCGGGGGGTCACACGCATCTGGTGCGTGTACTGGAGTATGGCAAATTTGAAATAATAGGCTGTACACATGATGATGCGGCAGGAGAAGCATTCGATAAAGTGGCGAGAGCCATAGGACTTGGGTATCCGGGAGGACCTAAGATAGACAAACTTGCAAAAGAGGGTAATCCACACGCCATAGAATTTCCGAGAGCAAAAATTGACGGAAGTAAATATGACTTTAGCTTTTCAGGTGTCAAATCAGCGGTATTAAATTATCTTAACGGATGTGAGATGAAAAATATTGAGGTGAACAGAGCAGATGTTGCCGCTTCATTTCAACAGGCGGTTGTCGATGTGTTAGTCGAAAGAGCTATAGATGCCGCAAAACGTCTGGGAGAAGACAAGATAGCTGTAGCGGGCGGTGTAGCATCAAATTCCGCACTTAGGGAAGCAATGAAAAAAGGGTGTGAAGAGAGTGGAATTACTCTGTATTATCCATCACCTATATTCTGTACGGACAACGCAGCAATGATAGCTGTGCAGGGGTATTATGAATACATATCGGGAACAAGAAGCGGTTTAGACCTCAATGCTGTTCCAAATTTAAAAATAGGTGAGAGATAGGCAGTTCATTCTTGACATGTTCATAGAAAAAGTATAAAATTGATGTGTTGTAGTATGTAATAAATATAGATGGTTTTTTTAAATTTGCTATATAGCTGTTTATATTGTATGATGCCGTGGCATTAGTTGATTATATACATTACAATGAATATTTATAAGGAGGTGCTCCTGTTCGATGGTAGCAGTGGTTATAATAGCCATTGTGATTCTATTGGTTGGGATTATCGCCACAGCGCTTATTACTAAAAATGTCGCTATTACAAATTATAAAAAGAGCGAGGAAGTAAAAGTTGGAAATGCAGAGGAAAAAGCTAGAGGAATTATAGATGATGCTTTGAAAACTGCCGAGACTAAGAAGCGTGAAGCACTTCTTGAAGCAAAGGAAGAAGCGATCAAAACTAAAAATGAAATTGAGCGTGAATCCAAAGAGAGAAGAGCTGAATTGCAGCGATATGAAAAACGTGTATTGTCGAAGGAGGAAACTCTGGATAAAAAGTCAGATGCACTTGAAAAGAAGGAAGTTAAGCTGAATGCAAAAAATGCTGAACTTGATAAGCAGAAAAAAGAACTTGACGAACTTAAAGAAAGTCATTTGCATGAACTTGAGAAAATATCAGGTTTGACTACTGAACAAGCGAAGGAATATCTGTTAAAATCTGTTGAAGAAGACGTAAAGCATGAAACAGCTGTTCTTGTTAAGGAGCTTAACAAGAAAGCTAAAGAGGAAGCAGACAAAAAAGCAAGGGATTATGTTGTCACAGCTATACAGAGATGTGCGGCAGATCATGTTGCAGAGACAACTATATCAGTTGTGCAGCTTCCAAATGATGAAATGAAAGGTAGAATCATTGGACGAGAGGGCAGAAATATTCGTACTCTTGAGACTCTTACAGGTGTGAATCTTATTATTGATGATACACCGGAAGCAGTTGTTTTATCTGGATTTGACGGTGCGAGAAGAGAGGTAGCAAGAATCGCACTTGAAAAACTTATTGTTGATGGAAGAATACATCCGGCGCGTATTGAGGAAATGGTCGAAAAGGCTCAGAAAGAAGTTGAATCAATGATGCGTGAGGAAGGTGAAGCTGCTACATTGGAAGTAGGAGTGCATGGTATTCATCCTGAACTTATCCGCCTTTTAGGAAAGATGAAATTCAGGACAAGTTATGGACAGAATGCACTTAATCATTCTATAGAGGTTGCACACCTTGCAGGTCTTCTTGCAGGAGAGATAGGTGTAGATGTTCGTACAGCAAAGAGAGCAGGTTTATTGCACGATATAGGAAAGAGTGTTGACCAGGAGATGGAAGGTACTCATGTGCAGATAGGTGCAGACCTTTGCCGTAAGTACAAAGAGTCGCAGATAGTTATAAATGCAGTAGAGGCACATCACGGGGATGTTGAACCGGAATCTCTTATTGCCTGTATAGTTCAGGCTGCCGATACAATTTCAGCAGCAAGACCAGGTGCAAGAAGAGAAACTTTAGAAACATATACAAACAGATTGAAACAATTAGAAGATATTTCAAATGGCTTTAAGGGTGTTGAAAAATCATTTGCAATACAGGCGGGCAGAGAAGTGCGCGTTATGGTTGTTCCTGACAAGATAAGCGATGACGATATGGTATTGCTTGCAAGGGATATTTCAAAGCAGATTGAAGAAGAATTAAAATACCCGGGTCAAATTAAAGTTAATGTAATCAGGGAATCCAGAGTTACAGATTATGCTAAATAGACACAGTGGACTGTAAAAGTAAGGAATCGCCTTATGGCGATTCCTTTTTCTTGATTTATAAGGTGATGAGGTATTTATGGTAATCGTCAGGAAAGAAAAATTTAATTCAGAAAAATCAATACAATACATTTCTGATAAAGCAGAAAAAACAGAAAATAAAAGTGGCATGGAAGATTTAAAGCTTGGGGCGGCAATAGACATAGGAACAACAAGTATTGCTGTTGGGCTGTTTGATATGGAAAATGAGGTTCTGCTTGGAAATTTGACGCAGACAAACTGTCAGACTAAGTTTGGAAGTGATGTAATGATGAGAATAATGCATTGCACAAACGGGAAAGAACAGCTTTTACATGATATGCTGATAGAACAGATAGAAAATATAATAACTGTTATAATAGAGCAGAACATATCGGAAAAATATAAATCATATGTTGTGGAAAGGATGACTGTTGTCGGAAATACAACCATGTGTCATATATTTTTAAACAGAGATGTCACGGGACTTAGCGGTGCACCTTTTAGCATGGCATACAAGGGTATTGCAAATGTAAATTCACAGGAAGCGGGGTTTAAAATTTACAATATATCTGAGATAATCGTACTTCCGAATATCCATTCACATGTCGGTGCGGATGCAATGTCGGTTCTCTGTAATGAGAAGCTCTACAAAAAAGATTTAAATGAGATAGCAATAGATATAGGAACAAATGCTGAAATTATATTGAACAGACATGGTGATGTGTATGTTACATCAACTGCGGCAGGACCGGCATTTGAGGGAAAGGGAATATATTCCGGAATTCGTGCGGGAGCGGGAGCAATAAATTCTGTAAAAATAAGCAGGGTAAACGGAAATATTATACTTGGTATGCTCGATGACGGTACAAAACAATCTCCGAAAGGAATATGCGGTTCAGGACTTATAGACGCTATTTCCGAACTTTTAAAAGCGGGCGTGTTGACAAAGGACGGGTATTTGTTGACAAAGCAAGAAGCTGTGGCGGCAAATGTTAATATAAATCTGTGTAATTGTCTTGACAACAGTGATGAAAGGATTGGAAATTATTTTGTTTTATCAGAAAAAAATAAGATAATTGTCACTCAGAAAGATATAAGAAATGTTCAGCTCGCAAAGGGTGCAATACAGGCAGGTGTCGAAGTTTTGCTTGAAAAAGCCGGAATTACAATGAATGATATTGAGAAAATAAAAATTGCAGGAGTGTTTGGAAAATTTATACATGCTTCATCTGCTATGTCATTCGGTTTACTGCCATCCTATCCGGACAAAATAGAATTTATAGGTAATGCCGCCGGAAACGGTGCGGCTAGGGCATTATTCGATGCAGATTTTGTGAAGAATACGGAAAAGTTAACAGAAGAGATAAGACATATAGAACTTGCAGACGAAAATGATTTCCAAAATAAATTTTTGAATGCAATGGAGCTAAAAGAGTGGTATTATAGATAGTGTTGACTTATATATTGTGATACTGTCTGTTCCGGGCGAAAACAGATGGTGTTTTAGAATAAAGGCATAGAAGATATGCAATGTTTTAAAAAATTGAACGCTCAGAAAAGAGGAAGAATATGAAATTAGGTTTTATAGGTGCCGGAAATATGGCACAGGCAATGATAGGCGGAATATTGGCAAAGGGTATAGTGAAAAAAGATGAAATTATTGCATCAGCGGCAACTCAGAAAACAATAGATAAGGTTTCCGAAGAATTTGGTGTTAATGTTACACTTGATAATACTGAAGTTGCAAAGGCTGATATAGTATTTCTTGCCGTTAAACCTGTTTACTATCAGGAAGTTATAGATGAAATTAAATCTGTTGTAAATGAAAATCAGATAATTATAAGTGTAGCAGCAGGCAAGAGTGTAGAATGGGTTGAAAACGCTTTCGGCGGAGAGAAAAAGATTGTAAGAATTATGCCAAATACACCTGCTTTGGTAGGAGAAGCGGTTACTGCGATATGCCCTAACAAAAATGTAAGTGATGAAGAAAAAAAAGTGGTATCTGAACTTTTATCATCATTTGGTATTGCACAGTTTATAAATGAGAATATAATGGACGCAGTTATAGCTGTCAGCGGAAGTTCGCCTGCATATGTATTTATGTTTATTGAGGCGATGGCTGATGCGGCAGTAGCTGAGGGAATGCCAAGAGCACAGGCGTATCAGTTCGCGGCACAGTCTGTTCTTGGAAGTGCTAAGATGGTTCTCGAGACTGGAAAGCATCCGGGAGAGCTTAAAGATATGGTTTGCTCACCTGCCGGAACAACAATTGAGGCTGTAAAAGTTCTTGAAGAGAAAGGGTTCAGAAGCAGTGTGATTGAAGCAATGAGTGCATGCGCTGACAAATCAAGAAATATGTAATTTTATGTTTTATACGGCTGTTTACATAAAAAAATAAAATAAAGCATATTATTAAAAAAATATATTTGCAATTAAGAGTTGCCCGGGAGTAGTTTTGTCAGATATATTAAAAAAGTTTCTCAAATATAAAGGATTTATAATTTTTGCAGCAGTAACGGTTGCTTTATGTATGTGTATAAATTATATTTGTACATGGGAAAGACAAACTAAATTCGAGTACGGATTTATATCGGGAATAAACAAAAATATTTCAAAGGGAAACGGTGCGGAAATTTTACGGGAATGTAAATGTTTTCCTGTTTTAAGACAGGGAGAAAGCACTTGCTTTTTTGATGACGGGTATGGAGAGGGAAGAAGTTTCGGAGGAAACAGACATCATGAAGGGATAGACATTATGCCATCGGAAGATAAGGCAGGAAAATTTAAGGTGCGCTCTGTATGTGATGGTGTAGTTGAAAAAAAGGGATGGCTGAGACTCGGAGGGTACAGGGTCGGAATAAGAAGCAGACATGGGAATTACTATTATTATGCGCATTTAGACTCCTATAGAAAAGGTCTGAAATGCAATGATACGGTAAAGGCAGGAGAAATTATAGGATATATGGGGAATACGGGTTATGGTGACGAGGGAACAAGGGGTAAGTTTCAGGTACATCTTCATTTCGGGGTATATGTGAGAGATAAGGCAGGGGAGAAAAGTATCAATCCCTATTATTTATTAAAAAAACTGGAAAGCAGATAGCTTTGGAAAGGAAAACAGATATGGAAATACAGCTTTGGAGAGAAATATTGGAGCCTTATGGTCAGGCAGTAGACGAACTTGTCGTAAAATTCAATCATATTAAGCAGGAATATCAGAATGCAAGAATGTATTCACCAATAGAGTCGGTTTCGGGAAGAGTAAAGAGTATATCAAGTATTATGGAAAAAACTCAGAGAAAAAATGTCAGGATAGAAGAACTGGAAGATAAGATAGAGGATATTGCGGGAATAAGAATAATATGTCAGTTTGTCGAGGATATAAATACTGTTGTAAAAATTATAAGAAAACGTGGGGATTTGGAAGTAAAGCAGGAGAAAGATTATATAACAAACAGCAAGCCGAGCGGTTACAGAAGTTATCATATAATAGCTTATTACACAGTGCAGACGATATATGGTCCCAAAAAACTTGAAGTTGAGATACAGATAAGAACGCTTGCTATGAATTTCTGGTCTACGATTGAACATTCGCTTCAATATAAGTATAAAGAACATATGCCGGAAGAACTCAGAAAGAGACTGCTTAGTGCGGCAGATGCGGTAGGAGTTCTTGATAATGAGATGGCTTCGGTCAGAGATGAGATTATGGATGCACAAAATCATAACAGACAGAAAGCTAATATTATTGCAGACATAGTAAGAAGTATAGAAGAACTGTATTATGTGGCAAATAAAAGAGAAGTCGAGAAAATACAGGATGAATTTTATAAGATATACAAACAAAATGATATGACTATGCTAAAACGTTTTAACAAACAGCTTGATATAATAGCAGAGACATATAGGGCGCAGAGTCTTAATGCACGCAGTTATAGTGCGATACAAAATCATTGATATTGAACTATGAAAGGGATTTTAAGAGATGAAGATTTCAAGAGGTCAGCTTGGGTATTTGGAGTACAAAAAGAAAAGGGCAATTGCAGGAACAATAGCAATGGCAGTGCTTGGTATTATTGTATTTCTTGTCGGATTTTTTTTGAATGATATGTCAAACAGAAACATATTTACGGTTGTTGCGGTACTGTTTGCACTTCCGGGCGCGAAGTTTCTCGTTGCATTTATTGTAGCATTTCCATATCATACTGTTGGAAAAGAACAGTATGACAAAGTCAAAAAGCACCTTGGTGAGGGTATGGAATTGTATACCGATCTTGTCATTACATCATCAGAGAAAGTAATGAGCCTTGACTTTGTCGCTGTAGGAAACAATCAGGTTATAGGACTTACAAGTGATAAAAAGGTTGAGATTTCATATATAAGAAAGTATCTGACAGACGGTGTGGCAAATTGGGGCGATAACTATAAAGTTAAAATTGTGGAAAGTGAAAAACTGTTTTTAAATGAACTTGATAATGTAAAAGTTGTTGAAGCGGACGAAGAACAGGAAGAAAATGTGAAATCTTATATTGTCTCGCTTATTGTATAATTTGCTTTGGGTGCTTGTGAACATTTAAGCAGGAACCGGAGGACTAATTTGACGGAAAGGAAATACAAATGAGAGAGATAAGTGTGAGTGCGGTTGATGAGGGGCAAAGGCTTGATAAATATCTTACAAAATATATGCCTGAAGCACCTAAAAGCTTTTTCTATAAAATGATGCGGAAGAAAAACATTGTTCTAAATGGAAAAAAGGCTGCCGGTATGGAAAAATTGTGTGACGGAGATAAGATAAAATTATTTCTTGCGGATGAAACCATAGATAAATTCAGAAATGCGGATAAATATGGGAAAAATGCAGATGGCAGTACAGCAAAGCCAAAGTTTAAGCTTAACGTTATATTTGAGGATGATGACATACTTGTAATAAATAAACCGGTTGATATGCTCTCGCAGAAAGCCGATAAAAACGATGTTTCGCTTGTAGAATATATATCGTGGTATCTCGATGAAAATAAGCATGAAGAGGACAGAGGATTTAAAGGTTTTAAAGCAGGAATATGCAACAGACTCGACAGAAATACGAGTGGTCTTATAGTTGCAGGTAAATCAATAAAAGGTCTGCAGTGCATGAATGAAATTTTTAGAGAGAGAAAGCTAAAGAAATTTTATTTGTGTATTGTCAAAGGACGGTTAGACGGTTTTAAGCGTATAGACGGGTATCTTACAAAAAATGAAAACCATAATACTGTAAGCATTTCAAGAGAAATGACTGAGGGTGCATTTAAGATAGTGACGGAATATGAACCGTTAGGCTATGGAAAGCTGCAGGGGGAGACATACACCTTGCTTAAGGTGCACCTTGTAACAGGAAAGTCACATCAGATAAGAGCGCATTTAAAGAGCATAGGACATCCTATAGTAGGCGATTCAAAATATGGCTACAAAGATGTATATAAAATATTCAGAAAAGAATTTAACTTGAGACATCAGATTTTGCATGCATGGAGACTTGAAATGTCGGATGCTGAGATAGTCCCTGAAAAATATAAAAACAAAGTATTTCAAGCGGAATTGCCAAAAGAATTTCTAAAGATACTGGGCGGACTGGGTATTGATAAAAAATTTTTAGAATAAAAGATTTTTTAATCGGATATTGATAAAGAGAGGAGGATGTTATGGGAGCATGGAATTCGAGAGGGCTCAGAGGTTCAATGCTTGAGGAGGCTGTAAATTTTACAAATCAGAAATACAGTCAGGAAAATCTGGCACTTGTGCAGAAAATACCGACACCCATAACGCCGATAGAAATTGATAAGCAGACAAGACATATAACACTTGCCTATTTTGAACAGAAAAGTACGGTTGATTATATAGGTGCGGTGCAGGGAATACCTGTCTGTTTTGACGCAAAAGAGTGCAGAACAGGGACATTCCCGCTTCAAAATATACATGAGCATCAGATGAGCTTTATGGAAAATTTTGAAAGGCAGCAGGGGGTGGCTTTCTTTATCATTATGTTTACGGGGGCGGGAAGATGTTTTTATGTTCCGTATCGTGATGTGAAAGTATTTTGGGACAGGGCAGCAAATGGAGGAAGAAAGAGCTTTAAGCTTGAGGAATTAAGAAGCGAATATGAAATAGAAATAACAAATCAGATATTTATACACTATCTTTCTCAGATAAACAGGGATTTGAGTGAGAGGGATGAGTAAAAAAAATTTACTAGACAAAAAATATACTTTATAATAGGAGTATACTAATGACTAAGATTGAAGGGGGTTAGAGTACTATGAGTGAAAATTTAAAAACAGAATTACTGAGTCAGGGTGTTGATTATGCGACAACTCTTGAAAGATTTATGGGTAAAGAGGAGTTATATAAGAGATTTCTTATAAAGTTTCTTGCTGATGACAATTTCAATCAGCTTGAGGCAAACATTGGATGTGGAAATATAGAGGAAGCATTTAAATGCGCACATACAATTAAAGGCTTATGCGGAAATCTTGGATTTGATAATTTGCTTGAAGAGGATGCTCAGATTGTAGAAATTCTCAGAAGTGGCTCGATGGACGGTGTCGAGGAATTATTTGAGACATTGAGCACAAAGTATCATAAACTTTGTGAGACAATAAAAAAATATGAATAGTATAATAAACAGTGTCTTTTCTTTTATAATGATCGAAAATCAATATAAGATTTTTAGAAGTTATGTCACATAAAAAGCTGTATATAGTATTGATGTACTGTATACAGCTTTTTAAATTACAAATTTTTTGATTGTATATTATTTCTTATATAATTATAAGTGAAGTACACGTTCCTTTATTTCCTGTGTTCTTCCCTGATTCCAAAATTGTGTTCCGATGTACCCGCAGGTTCTTCTTGCGACATTCATTTTATTTTGGTCTGTATTGCCACAGTTAGGACATTGCCATATTAGTTTGCCGCTTTCATCCTCAACTATCTGGATTTGACCGTTGTATCCGCAGCATTGGCAGTAATCACTTTTTGTATTGAGTTCTGCGTACATTATGTTGTCGTAAATGTATTTTATGACTTCAAGTACAGCGTCTATGTTATTTTCAAGATTTGGAACTTCAACATAGCTTACGGCACCACCCGGCGAGAGCTTTTGGAATTGTGCCTCGAATTTTAGTTTGTCAAATGCATTTATCGGTTCAGTTACATGTACATGGTAGCTGTTTGTGATATAATTCTTATCGGTGACACCATCAATTATGCCAAATCTTTTTTGGAGACATTTAGCAAATTTGTATGTTGTAGACTCAAGAGGTGTTCCGTAAAGGCTGAAATCTATATTTTCCTCTCTCTTCCATTGGCTGCAATAATCGTTAAGTTTTTCCATTATCTCCAGTGCAAAAGGTGTTGCATCAGGCGAGGTGTGGGATTTTCCGGTCATATATCGTACACATTCACACAATCCGGCATATCCGAGGGAAATAGTTGAATATCCGTTGTAAAGAAGCTTGTCTATTTTCTCTCCTTTTTTTAGACGTGCGAGAGCTCCGTATTGCCAGAGAATAGGTGCAACATCTGATAATGTGCCTTTCAATCGGTTATGACGGTACATAAGAGCTTTTTTGCAAAGCTTCATGCGCTCATCAAATATTTTCCAGAATTTGTCTAAATCTTTTTCGGAAGAGCATGCAATATCGACAAGATTGACGGTTACAACACCCTGATTAAATCTGCCGTAAAATTTAGGTTTACCGTTTTCATCATGATATACTGTGAGGAAAGAACGGCATCCCATGCATGGATAGCAGTTTCCATCTTTCAAATCAAGCATGACTTTTTCGGAAATATAATCAGGAACCATTCGTTTGGCTGTGCATTTTGCAGCAAGTTCTGTGAGATACCAATATTTTGAGTTCTCTGATATATTATCTTCTTCAAGTACATAGAGAAGTTTCGGAAAAGCAGGCGTGATGTAAATTCCCTTTTCATTTTTTACACCCAGTATGCGTTGATTAAGAATTTCTTCTATTATCATGGCAAGATCTTTTTTGGTGCGTTCATCTTTTGCTTCATTAAGATACATAAATATTGTAACAAATGGAGCCTGTCCGTTAGTTGTCATAAGTGTTATGACCTGATACTGAATCATCTGGACACCTCGTTTTATTTCGTCTTTAACACGAATTTCAACGACTTTTTCAATCTGTTTCTCAGTGTAATTAAGACCGGCCGCTTCAAATTCAGATGTTACCTGTTTGAAATATTTTTTACGGCTTACATCTACAAAAGGTGCAAGGTGTGCCAGCGAGAAACTTTGTCCACCATACTGTGAGCTTGCAATCTGCGCAATACTTTGTGTTGCGATATTGCAGGCGGTCGCAAAACTTTTAGGAGTGTCAATCATAGTCTCGCTTATCACGGTACCGTTTTGAAGCATGTCTTCAAGGTTTACAAGACAGCAATTGTGCATGTGCTGGGCAAAGTAGTCCGAATCGTGGAAATGGATGATTCCCTGCTCGTGTGCTCTTACAATATCTTCCGGCAGCAGAAATCGTTTTGTAATATCTTTGCTTACCTCACCCGCCATATAATCACGCTGAACACTGTTTACAGTAGGATTTTTGTTGGAATTTTCCTGCATAACTTCTTCATTGTCACATTCGATAAGACTCAAAATCTGTTTGTCGGTCGAGTTGGATTTTCTGACAAGTGCCCTGTTATAGCGGTAGGTAATATATTTTCTTGCGAGTGCAAAGGCACGCTTGTTCATAATCTGGTCTTCAACTAAATCCTGGATTTCTTCAACATTCAGAGCTCTGTGCATATCCTCACAGATTTTTTCGACATTTGATGCTATTTCACATATCTGTTCTTCTGAAAGTCTCTCAATAGTAGGAACTTCGGTGTTTGCTTTACTGATAGCGGCAACAATTTTATCAGCATCAAATTCGTTTTCAGAGCCGCTTCTTTTAATGATTTTCATATAACTCCTGCTTTCTTCAATGGATTTTTCTTACTTATTTTTCTTAACTTTTGTATTTATATATCCAATCATCTCCTTTACAGATATTGAAGATTTATTTTTAGGGATGAAACGCATTGTCGGAAACGCATCGACTATACGTCTGCTTCCAAAGAATAAATGTCTTGTTTTAAGGATAGAATGACTTTTTTCGCGATATTGATTTAATATGTCCTCTATAAGTCGGATTTTAGGTTCTTCAGTCACAGTTTCTCTAATAGAAGCAAGTTTTTCTCTGAGAGTATCTATTTTCTCACTCAGACCGATTTTAGCAAGAAAATCGTCTTTTAATGAACTAAGCTGCATTTCCTGAAGCTGTTGTTCAAGTTCCTGACGGAAAGAGTAGAGAGTTTCGAGTTGTTTCTTGAAATTTATTGTCTCGATAACCGTATATGTCAAATCAATTGCAGATATAACGATGAGAACAGCAAGTATTTTCTGACCTGTACTCTCGGGGATAAGACCAATCAGCCATTTGGCAAAAGGCTCAAGCACATCAAATAAAAACAGTGTTAAGAAACCCCAGAACATTGAAGGGATAATGGCAATCCTGCCGTTTATGTTATATGGTGCGGTTGAATAATCCCACCATTTTGCATGAAATAATTTTTCAAGTACATATGAGGTGATATATTCGATTACGGTTGCAATAAGCATTCCTGCCACATACAGTAAAGATGGATACAGCGAGACAGGTCGTAAAAGTACATATACAAGAGTTGCACCTGTTCCGTAAAGAGGAAGCATCGGACCTACAAGAAAACCTCTGTTGACGGGCTTTTTTGTTCTGATGGAAACAAAAATACTTTCGTAAACCCAGCCTAAAATGCTGAAAACATAAAAATTCATCAGAATAAAATAAATAGAAAGACCCAATACCATATAAACCTCCAAAAAGTGATTTAGTAAACAATCGTATAATTGTTTTAAAGCGTTTTGATATAATGGTATCTTTTTTAGGGCAGTTAGTCAATAGGGACAGAATGGAACTAAAAATATAAAAAAATTAAAAAAAGTGCAATGAAAACAACTTGACAGCAGCTTTAAAAGTAAATATAATCAAATACATCTGGGGAGCTTAATGCTGAGAGGGATTTTATCCGACCCATATGACCTGATACAGTTAGTACTGTCGTAGGCAGATATTATTTATGTTGATTACGGTTTTTGTGTGATATACCGTTTGATACATATTTTTATAATTATGCATGGTCACTCCGGATGACGATTTTTATATCGGATGCCCGGAGTTTTTATTTGGAAAAAATCTTCCCCTATACAACATATTTAAATGATGTTTGGGTCAAAAGGTATTTTGAGCTTTACATCATAGTAAATCACTACATAATTTAAGACAAATCGCTTGACGGAGGTAAAAAATGGAATACGCTACACAGATGGATGCCGCAAGAAAAGGCATTTATACAAAAGAACTTCTTGCAGTTGCGGAAGATGAAAAATTTGATAAGGATGAACTTATAAAACTTGTTGCAGAAGGAAAAGTAATAATTCCGGCAAACAAAAATCATAAATGTTTAAAGCCTAGCGGAATCGGAACAAAACTCAGAACAAAGATAAATGTCAATCTTGGAACATCAAGAGACTGGACTGATCTTGACATGGAGATGGAAAAAGTAAAAAGTGCAGTAGACATGGGTGCAGAAGCTATCATGGACTTGAGTTCATGCGGTGACACACAGGTGTTTAGACGCAAACTTACAAGTGAATGTCCTGCTGTTATCGGAACTGTTCCTATTTATGATGCAGTTGTATATTATAAAAAAGCACTTAAGGATATTACTGCAAAAGAATGGATTGATGTCGTGAGAATGCACGCTGAGGATGGTGTTGACTTTATGACTATTCATTGTGGAATAAACAAAGAGACAGCAAGAAAATTTAAGAGAAATAAAAGACTTATGAATATTGTTTCAAGAGGTGGTTCAATAATCTATGCATGGATGGAAATGACAGGAAATGAAAATCCATTCTATGAGTATTATGACGAAGTGCTTGACATATGCAGGCAGTATGATGTGACAATGAGCCTCGGTGACGCATGCCGTCCGGGATGTCTCAAAGATGCCACAGATGCAGCTCAGATTGAAGAACTTATTGCTCTTTCAGAACTTACAAATAGAGCATGGGAAAAGGACGTTCAGGTGATGATAGAAGGACCGGGACATATGCCGCTTAATCAGATAAAAGCAAACATGGAAGTACAGCAGGCAATGTGCAAGGGAGCACCGTTCTATGTACTTGGACCACTCGTAACGGATATTGCACCCGGATATGACCATATTACAGCAGCGATAGGCGGAGCGATAGCTGCAACATATGGAGCGTCTTTCCTCTGCTATGTAACACCTGCCGAACATCTTAGACTTCCGGATGTAAATGACGTAAAAGAGGGAATAATTGCATCAAAGATAGCAGCACATGCAGCTGATATAGCTAAAGGTGTTCCGGGAGCAAGGGACTGGGATGACAACATGGGACAGGCGAGAAAGAATCTTGATTGGGAGAAGACGTTTGAGTATTCAATCGACCCTGAAAAGGCTAGAGCATATCGAGCATCAGCAAAACCTGAGAAAGAGGACACATGTTCAATGTGTGGAAACTTCTGTGCAGTAAAGAATATGAATAAGATACTTGACGGAGAAATAGTATCTATATTTGATGAATAATTTAATCTGATTTTTGTAAAATATTAATGTAACGCAGGCTGAGTTTTTGTTTTCAGTCTGCGTTTATTTGTATAAAAACTAAGAAGGTTTTATCAGTATTTCGTCGGTATTTTTTAAAATTTCATCCCATTCATTTTTAGCAAAATCATCATATATTGCTACTGTTTTACAGCCTGCCTTTTTTGCGGAAAGAATAGAATATAGTGCATCTTCATATACAATTGTATTTTCGGGTTTAAATCCGAGAGAAGAGGCTACATTTACAAAAGTTTCAGGCACGGTTTTATCTGTCTCAAAATCCTGACATGAAAAAAGTTTGTCGAAATATTCTAGGATGTTGAGACGCTTAAAAGCTGCCTCGGCACATTGTACAGGTGATGCCGATAAAAGGATAATTGTCTCACCGTTTTCATGAAGCTTCTTCAACAATTCTGTCATTCCTGGCTTTGCCGGTATTTCATTTTTATATTTATTAAAAGAAAAATCATAAATCTCTTTGATTATCTCGTCTACTGTTTTATCAAGTCCGAGTTCTATAAAATATTTTGCGGCATTTTCAAGTGTGTATGCCTCTATAAGTTTATTTACATCATCGTCATGTGGTATACCATATGACTCAAGATAATCTGATGCTATGGTTGCCCACATAGGCATCGAATCAAGAATGGTTCCGTCCATATCGAAAATATGCAGCTTGTTATCCATAGTTACCTCCTTGCAAAGTGTTCCCATTGCTTATTATAAGCTGTTAAAGGGAAAACTGTTTCGTTGTTACAAGTCAATAATAACATACAGTATTATAAAATAACAAGAAAGGGGGAGGCGTTTATTTGTATTAATAAAAATATTTCAAAAATATTTGATTAATTTTGTCCAAAAACAAAAAATTTGTGGTTATTATAACTAAAAGGATCGCTCTAAATATGTTAAGGAAGAAAAAAGGGATACAGATGGAAGAACTTTTGACCACATTAGAGGATGCTCGTGTTGAAGCATCGCCAGAAAGAGCAAATGAAACTTGGACATACGATATGTATTATGTCAAGAATAAAAAACAGTTTTTGACATTTGGACAAAGCACAATGGGAGAAACAATATCAATTGATTCAGAAAATGCAAGCAGAAAGGAAGTAACAATTAATGGCTGGAAAGGACAATTAAATTATAAGAAGAAGAAAAAGACAATTATATGGGCAACGGATGAATATGTATTTACGGTGGCAGGTGTTGGGAATATTTCGGCAGAAGAATTGCTGAAAGTGGCAAAAAGTGTTATACTGGAAAATTAACTGAAAAAAATTTATAAAAAATTTTTTGTCCAAAAATAATCTTGTCACAGGTTATTATATATTAATATTAAATTAAGGAGGTTTCATCTTATGAAAACAATGAGAAAACGGGAGTGGAAAAACTAGGAGTCAAATCGAAAGATTACGGTAATATAAAAAAAGCAACTAAATACACATATACATATTAAGAGAAAGGACATCCATGAAAAAAATTAAAATAATTTCAATAATATTAATTTTGTGTATGTTATGTTTATCTTGTGGGGGGACTTCGCAGGAAGCTGCCCCCATTCACACCGAAAACACAGAAACAAACAAGTTACACCCCTATCTGAGTATTACCCGGTCGTTTTATTCAAAGAAATCTGAATCAGGGATGAGCAGCAGATGCTTTTTCTATAATATTAAAGAAAAGAAACTGGAACAAAAAGCAATAGTGCCATATAATTCGTCGAATCCGCTTACTCTGTATTCAACCAGAAATGATAAGATATACTATTCGGCATTTAGCGGAAAAAGGAAAGGAAACCAGATTTATATAGATAATAATGGAACTGGAGAAAAAAAGACAGATCAGTTTGGTGATTTTAATTATTTGATCCAGTGCGGGAAACAATATTTTATGGCGGCTATATTACTAAAACATTACTGTATGGAACCAATTGTCTGTGATGCAGAGTTTCAGAATTGTAGCCGCGTTATGTTCGATAAGAAAGATGACCGTTTCACATGGATGGTAAGTACGGTTCCAAAGGAAAATAAAATAGTTTTCTCTTATTATTCAGACAATGAAATGAGAAAGGCAGATGACGAAGGTCGTAATGCACCTTCTAAAATTGTCATGCTCGATATGGAGACAAAAAAGACAGAAACTGTTTATAAAACGAAATATTATATAGACGGAATAGCGTGTGAGGGAAAAAAGCTGATATTAAGTTGTGCACCAAATGGACTTACTACTAGACAGAAACATAAAATCTATGAGGTAAATTTAGATACAAAAAAGCGTGTAAGACTAAAACTGCCTTTTTACATAATGGATCAAATGGCTCTCTATGACAATGTTCTGTATTTTTTAGGCTGGAAGGGAGACACAAGGGGCATATATGCTTACAATCTTACTACAAAAAAATATGATGTTATTATGAAAGAAGTAAAAGATGAATTTATCAATGGATTTTCATTAAATTATTAATCTGCATTTGCCTATATCGAGTTTACTCGAATATAGGCAAATGCAGACTATCAAAAATGTATTATTTATATTTATTTGATAATATCTTTCATAATTGAAACAAGTTCTCTTGTGGCTTCGCCGGGGTCACTTGCTCCAAAAAGTGCGGAGATTACGGCAACTCCGTCTATATCGGTTCCCTTAAGTTTTCTGACATTAGAATGGTCGATACCACCGATAGCAACGACAGGTATTGAAACACTGTTGCATATTTCTTTAAGTGTGCTAAGTTCGAGTGGTTTAGTATCTTTTTTTGTACTTGTATTAAAAACAGCACCGGCACCGATATAGTCAGCACCGAGTTCTTCTGCTTTTTTTGCAAGTGTAACGCTTGGAGCTGTCATTCCGATAATTTTGTTATCACCGAGAAGCTTTCTTGCTTCAACATAATCCATATCATTCTGACCAATATGAACACCGTCAACACCTGATTCCATAACGGCATAAATATCATCATCAATAACAACAGGAACATTATATTTTGCGGCAATCTCTTTGATGTGTACCGCTTCTTTTACAAGTTCGTCATGTGGCATGTTTTTTTCGCGGATTTGCAAAAAAGTGGCACCATTTTTAAGAACGTCATCTACCTGCTGTTCAAGGGTTTGCATGCCTGTCCAATGTCTGTCTGTTATAGCATATACAAGCATGCTTTCTTTATTTAATTTCATTTATATATCCTCATTTCTTATTTATTTAATGTACTCTTAATATCCTCTTAAAACGAATCCTTTCGGCTGGATTTCCGATATACGGCTTCCTTTTTATCCTTTTTATCGAAGTCTGTTACACTCATAATGTTCGTGGGTTTCAAGGCAGTTTAAAATCGTATCAAAATGCTGTTCAGGACTGCCTTCATCAAGAACAAGGTCAAGAGTGACGGCAATATTGTTAAGCATTGTATCATTAAGATATGGCTCAAGACTTGAAAAAATATGGCGTTTATCATGATAATTTTCAGCGTCAAGGAAAATCATAAGACCTTTTGCAGCCAATTGATTGTCTGAAATCTTTCCGGAAAGTTTTCTTTCGACCTGACCCGATAAAAGTGCATCAGTGATTTCTTCGTCAGATACTGTTATGGCTTCTTCTGGATGTATGGTGTTTGTAACGGCAGCTGATTTTTCAGATTGTACGATGTCCGGTTCTGCAGCTGTGCCTGATTGATGAATTGATTTTTGTTCAATATTTGATTTTGCAAGTGGTTCGGTAGATTGCATAGAATTTGACATACAGTTTGCAGCCTCTGTATTTTGGCGGTCATCTAATATAATTCTTTCAAACCTATATTCCTGCGCTGCGTCGGGATATTTTTCTTTATCAAGCTTTTCGAGAAACGTTGAAAGTGGTCTTACCCAGATTTTAAAAGGGGCGTACATTGCCTGATATACAACCATTGGCGTATTGTCATCACTGTTTTCAGCCAATGCTCTTACCTGATATAGCTGTCCTTTAAAATGTTTGTAAAATTCTCCGGCATTTACGGTTTTCTGCGTCATAAAAACACGACCTTTCAAAATAATAGTATGATATATGTATCAGAAATTGTGTTAGATTTAGTTTCATATATCATAAAGTACAGATGTTTGAAACAAAAGGTATTTTGTCTCTTGCATCATGCATATAGTCTAACACAAAATCATATATGTTGCTAAAAAAATCTCGTTTTAAAAAATAAAGTTTTTGTCTACTTTTTATAAAAATGACAAAAAATGACGAAAATTTAATTTCTATTATAAAGAATATACAGAAAATGAAATACATTTTTGTAAAAAAAACATATAGAAACGGATAGTACAAAAAAATATAATTTATCTGTGTAAAAAAATGATTGACAATTTTATATAAAGAATATAATATAGATGTCAGGAACATCTGTTCGCAAAAGGAGGATTTAAAAATGGCAAAACCAAATATTGATGAGAACAAGTTAAAAGCATTAGAATCTGCTATGGCACAGATAGAGAGAAATTATGGAAAAGGCGCAGTTATGAAGCTTGGAGATAATACACATCTCAATGTGGAAACAGTGCCATCAGGTTCACTTTCTCTTGACATTGCTCTTGGAGTCGGAGGTGTTCCAAAGGGAAGAGTTGTTGAAGTATATGGACCGGAGTCAGGAGGAAAGACTACAGTAGCACTTCATATGGTGGCAGAGGTACAAAAAAGAGGAGGCATTGCAGGATTTATAGATGCAGAGCATGCCCTTGATCCGGTATATGCAAAAAAGATTGGTGTAGATATTGACAATTTATATATATCACAGCCTGACACAGGTGAGCAGGCACTTGAGATTACAGAGACTATGGTTCGTTCAGGAGCCATAGATATAGTTATCGTGGATTCGGTTGCAGCTCTTGTTCCAAAGGCTGAGATTGAAGGTGATATGGGTGACAGTCATGTGGGACTTCAGGCGAGACTTATGTCTCAGGCACTTAGAAAACTTACAGCGATTATAGGAAAGACAAGCTGTACGGTTATCTTTATCAACCAGCTTCGTGAAAAAGTAGGTGTTATGTTTGGAAATCCTGAGACTACTACAGGTGGCCGTGCACTTAAATATTATTCATCTATCAGACTTGAGGTAAGACGTGGTGAGCAGATAAAGAAAGATGGCGAAGCTATCGGAAACCGTACACGCATAAAAGTTGTGAAAAATAAGGTTGCACCACCATTCCGTGAAGCGGAAGTTGATATTATATACGGAGAGGGTATATCAAGAGAGGGAGATATTCTTGACCTTGCCGCCAAAGAAGATATAGTAAACAAGAGTGGTGCGTGGTATGCATACGACGGAAACAAGATTGGTCAGGGAAGAGAAAATGCAAAGACATATCTAAAAGAACATCCTGATATTATGGCGGAGATTGAGCAGAAAGTAAGGGAAAAGTTTTCAAAAGAAATCAAATCGGATGAAGAAGAAAGTGTATTTGCTGATGAGACAGAAAGTACAGAAACACCGACAGACAGTATTATTGAAGAGAAAGAAAATTAAAATTTATCATGGCAGCAAGTGAAGAGAAAAATGATGAGTTATTAAAAGCAAAAAAGAGAGCCATGCTTATATTACAGCATAATGACAGGACGGAGTGGGAACTTACAGATAAACTGTCAAAAGCGGGTTTTAGTGATGAGGCTGTAAACGAAGCTGTAGAGTATGTCAGAAGTTTTCATTATATTGATGACGAGAGATATGCAAAAAGGTTTGTTGAAATATATCATGAAAGCAGAAGTATAAAGAGACTGAGACAGGATCTTTATAAGAGGCATGTTTCAGAACAATATATAGAGCTGGCACTTGAAAATATAGATTATGATGACAGTGCGGCACTCAAAAGACAATTTGAAAAGCTAGGGCTTGACGCAGAAAAAGCTTCAGAACTTTCATATGAAGAAAGCCGGAAGCTTGTAGCAAAACTTTATAGAAAAGGCTTCTCAGTGGGAAGTATTAAAGATATGCTGTCCGATTTGAAATCCAAATAAAATTGCCAAATAAATTTAGAAAAAAAGTCTTGACAAGCGCATACTTACTTATTATACTGAATGAGTGTGCGTTTTTGCATACATTAACTTTTTGACTATAAACATAGGAGGTGAAATTAATGCCAACATTTAACCAGTTAGTAAGAAAGGGAAGAAAGGCCTCAACAAAGAAGTCTAATTCTCCTGCACTTCAGTACACTTACAATTCTTTGAACAAGAAAACAGTAGCACAGAGCTCTCCACAGAAGAGAGGTGTTTGTACTGCAGTTCGTACTGCTACACCTAAGAAACCTAACTCAGCTCTTAGAAAAACAGCCAGAGTTCGTCTCTCAAACGGTATCGAAGTAACTAGCTATATCCCAGGTGAAGGACACAACCTTCAGGAGCATAGTGTAGTTCTTATCCGTGGTGGTAGAGTAAAGGATTTACCTGGTACAAGATACCATATCGTTCGTGGTACACTTGATACAGCAGGTGTTGCAAACAGAAAGCAGGGTCGTTCTAAGTATGGAGCAAAGAGACCTAAGAAGTAAGATTCACTAATTTGGAGAAGTGCCGGATTAATTTCACATAATTAACCTGGTGCGGACACTTAGAAATTGTGAGTACCGATGAATTAATGATAGTGATACGAAAATGCAGTGTCGGCTGTTAGTATTACTAAATAATGTTAAGGAGGGAAGTAACGTGCCACGTAAAGGACATATACAGAAAAGAGACGTGTTAGCAGATCCAGTTTACAAGAACAAAGTTGTTACTAAGCTTGTAAACAACATCATGTTAGATGGTAAAAAGGGTGTTGCTCAGAAAATCGTTTATGGTGCATTTGATGAAGTTGCAGAGAAGTCTGGTAAGGACGCTATTGAAGTATTCGAGGAGGCTATGAACAATATTATGCCACAGCTCGAGGTTAAGGCTAGACGTATCGGTGGTGCAACATATCAGGTACCTATTGAAGTTAGACCTGACAGAAGACAGGCTTTAGCTCTTCGTTGGCTTACACTCTACTCTCGTAAGAGAAGTGAGAAAACAATGAAAGAAAGACTTGCTAACGAGATTTTAGATGCTTCTAACAATACAGGCGCATCTGTAAAGAAGAAAGAAGACATGCACAAGATGGCTGAAGCTAATAAGGCTTTTGCACATTATCGTTGGTAAGGAGGTAAAGAGTCTTGGCTGGAAGAGAATATCCACTTGATAGAACTAGAAATATCGGTATCATGGCTCATATCGATGCCGGTAAGACTACATTAACAGAGCGTATCTTATATTACACAGGTGTAAATTATAAGATCGGTGAGACACATGATGGTGCCTCAACAATGGACTGGATGGAGCAGGAAAAAGAAAGAGGTATCACAATTACTTCAGCTGCTACAACATGTCATTGGACACTTGAAGATCATCATAAGAAGAAACCGGGTGCTTTAGAGCATCGTATCAACATCATTGATACACCGGGTCACGTAGACTTCACAGTTGAGGTTGAGCGTTCACTCCGTGTACTTGATGGTGCTGTAGGTGTATTTGATGCTAAGGCCGGTGTTGAGCCTCAGTCAGAAAATGTATGGCGTCAGGCTGACACATACAATGTACCTCGTATGGCATTCATCAACAAGATGGATAAAATGGGTGCAGATTTCTTCATGTCTGTACAGACAATTATTGATCGTCTTGGAAAAAATGCTATCCCTGTTCAGATTCCAATCGGTAAGGAAGACAGCTTTATCGGACTTATCGACCTTTTTGAAATGGATGCATATTACTATAAAAATGATGAGGGAACAGATATTGAGATTACTACAATACCTGATGACCTCAAAGATCTCGCTGATGAATGGCACAACAACCTTATCGAGAAAGTCTGCGAGTTAGATGATGACTTGTTAGAGAAATATCTTGAAGGTGAAGAGCCAACAATCGACGAGTTAAAGAAAGCACTTCGTAAAGGAACAATCGCTTGTGAAGCAGTACCTGTATATTGTGGTTCTGCATATAAGAACAAGGGTGTTCAGAAGTTACTTGATGGCGTAGTTGAATTCATGCCTGCACCAACAGATATTCCTGATATTACAGGTACAGACGAAGAAGGTAACGAAGTTGTTCGTAAATCTTCTGATGACGAGCCATTTGCAGCACTTGCATTCAAGATTATGACTGATCCATTTGTTGGAAAGCTTGCATTCTTCCGTGTTTATTCAGGAACATTAAACTCAGGTTCATATGTTCTTAATGCAACAAAGCAGAAGAAAGAGCGTGTAGGTCGTATCGTGCAGATGCATGCTAACAGCCGTAGCGAAATCGACAAAGTTTACTCTGGTGATATCGCAGCAGCAGTAGGATTTAAGATTACAACAACAGGTGATACAATCTGTGATGAGCAGCATCCTGTTATTCTTGAATCTATGGAATTCCCTGAGCCTGTTATCGAGCTCGCTATTGAGCCTAAGACAAAGAATGATCAGGGTAAGATGGGTGAAGCTTTAGCAAAACTTGCTGAAGAAGATCCAACATTTAAAGCTCATACAGATCAGGAGACTGGTCAGACAATTATCGCAGGTATGGGTGAGCTTCATCTTGAAGTTATCGTAGACAGACTTCTTCGTGAGTTCAATGTAGAAGCTAATGTAGGTGCTCCACAGGTTGCATACAAAGAGACATTTACAACTGCTGTTGATATTGACAGTAAATATGCTAAACAGTCAGGTGGACGTGGTCAGTACGGACATTGTAAAGTTAAGTTTGAGCCTATGGATCCTAACGGTGAGGAACCATTCAAGTTTGAGTCAACAGTAGTCGGTGGTGCTATTCCTAAGGAATACATTCCAGCTGTTGGTGAAGGTATCGAGGAAGCAGCTCAGGCTGGTATCCTTGGTGGATTCCCTGTACTTGGTGTACATGCTACTGTATGGGATGGTTCATACCATGAAGTCGATTCATCAGAAATGGCATTCCATATTGCTGGTTCTATGGCATTCAAAGATGCTATGAAGAAAGGTAACGCAGTATTACTTGAGCCTATCATGAAGGTTGAAGTTACTATGCCTGAGGAATACATGGGTGATGTTATCGGAAGTCTTAACGCTAAGCGTGGACAGATTGAAGGAATGGATGACATCGGAGGCGGAAAGATTGTTAGAGCTTTCGTTCCACTTGCTGAGATGTTCGGATATTCTACAGAACTTCGTTCTACAACACAGGGACGTGGTAACTACTCAATGTTCTTTGAGAAGTATCAGCAGTGTCCAAAGAATGTTCAGGACAAAGTTCTTGCAGGTAAGAATGCAGAGTAATTCTTAAAAATATAAAATTTATCATGGAAAAGATTTTTGGAATAATGAATTTTAAGGGTCTTTTCCATGTAAAAGTCTTTAAAAAGACTTGAAAAATAGATGTATTTGCAATATAATACTTTTCATAGTGTTATAAAAACGCGAAAATCGAAAAATGAAAATTAGTTAGGCAAAGCCTATGAATTTAAGGAGGATAATTAAAAATGGCTAAAGAAAAGTTTGAAAGAACTAAACCTCATTGCAACATTGGTACTATCGGTCACGTAGATCATGGTAAAACAACACTTACAGCTGCTATCACAAAGACACTTGCAGCTAGAGTTGCTGGTAACGCAGCAGTAGATTTCGAGAACATCGATAAGGCTCCAGAAGAGAGAGAAAGAGGTATCACAATCTCTACAGCTCACGTTGAGTATGAGACAGAGAAGAGACATTACGCTCACGTTGACTGCCCAGGTCATGCTGATTACGTAAAGAACATGATTACAGGTGCTGCTCAGATGGACGGTGCTATCCTTGTAGTTGCTGCTACTGACGGTGTTATGGCTCAGACAAAAGAGCATATCTTACTTTCTCGTCAGGTTAACGTTCCTTATATCGTAGTATTCCTTAACAAGTGCGATATGGTTGACGATCCTGAGCTTATCGAATTAGTAGAGATGGAAGTTACAGAAGCTCTTGAAGAGTACGGTTTTGAAGATTGTCCAATCATCAAAGGTTCAGCTCTTAAAGCTCTTGAAGATCCTAACAGCGAGTGGGGAGACAAGATTATGGAACTCATGGACACAGTTGATGAGTACATTCCAAACCCAGAGCGTGATACAGATAAGCCATTCCTTATGCCAGTAGAGGATGTATTCACAATCACAGGTCGTGGTACAGTTGCTACAGGTAGAGTAGAGCGTGGTACACTTCACCTCAATGACGAACTTGAAATCCTTGGTGTTAAGGAAGAAGTTGGTAAGACAGTTGTAACTGGTATCGAAATGTTCCGTAAGATGCTCGACGAGGCACAGGCTGGTGATAACATCGGTGCTCTTCTTCGTGGTATCAACAGAGACCAGATCGTTCGTGGACAGGTTCTTGCTAAGCCAGGTACAGTAACATGCCATAAGAAATTTACAGCTCAGGTTTATGTTCTTACAAAGGACGAAGGTGGACGTCATACTCCATTCTTCAACAACTATCGTCCACAGTTCTACTTCAGAACAACAGACGTAACAGGTGTTTGTGAGTTACCTGCAGGTACAGAAATGTGCATGCCTGGTGATAACGTAGAAATGACAATCGAGCTTATCCATCCAGTAGCTATGGAGCAGGGTCTTAACTTCGCTATCCGTGAAGGTGGACGTACAGTAGGTTCTGGTAAGGTTGCTACAATCATTGAGTAATTTATAGTGATTTGATTGTATCTTAAAATAAATAGTAATTTATTCCGCAATCCTTGAAAATTCGGGGGTTGCGGTTTCTTTTTGTATGAAAAGAAAGTTCGAACAAAAGATAAAGCCACTTACCCTTTGTGCTATGGTAAATGACTTGCATTTCTAGAAAAAATTAGCAAAATAATAGGGAGTCCGCTCGTGACTCCCTTTACTTAATTACAATAAGCTTCTCGGCACTCGTCCGAAGAAAAATTGTAATAATATTTTATGTGAAAAAAGAAAAAATATGTATTAGCAAAATAAAAGGGAACTCACTCGTAGCTCCCTCATTGAAATACTATATTAGTGTCCCACTCGTGAACACCTCTCTTGTACTTTTATATTAGCACGAAAATACTAACTTGTCTACTTATCTTTTGAAGATTTGTCTAAAAAATCTGTTAACTCCTGTATATTTGCAAAATGGTAGGTTTCAAGTAATTTTTTAAAATCATCTATTTGTTGCTGTTTGGATGCTAAAGTAGTTTGGAGGTTAGAACGATTTTCCTTTAATTTTGTGATGTATTGTAATTTGTCATTATACATATTTTGTAAAGTTTGATAATAATGGTTTACATCAAGTGAAAGAGAGAGGGATTTGTCCACCAAACGCATTTCATCAGAGGTTAGGTCTGTAATGTAATCACCAAGTCTGGCTTTACTTACACAAGTAATGTTTCCTAGCAGAACATTTCCATCAAGTATCAATTTGCCAGAAGTATCTGTTTGTGCTGTAATAGGTACAACAATAGGGAGAGTTGAAGATGTGTGTGTAATAGGAGCAACTAATGTATTGGGAGAAGTCTTATTAGCAGAATTATATTGTAGAATTACACAAGGACGTTCTTTACATTCTTCACTTCCGACACCAATACCTAAATTGCAACGGTATACTTGCCCTCGATATATAATGCGATTTTTGGCAGAGGGTGCGATAGCATTTAGATATAATTTATTCTTGAGCCATTCAAGGTATTGTTGTGTTTTTGTAAGGTCAATATTCATACTAATCTCCTTCGTATTGTTTTAAACAAATTTTTAAGTAAAGTCTATGCTAATCAGATATATTTGTCAATCGGAACATTAAATAATGAACACAGATGGTTTAATGCTAAGGACAGCAGACTTTTAACAGGTTTGCTGTCCTTTTTTGGGGGGGTAAGAAAAAAATTATTTATAATAATTTGAAAAAAGTGAGGGATTTTTACCATAATATGCCAATAGTAATATGAAGGCCTTAAAAAATACAATAAAGGAGTGGTCAGAGTGGAAGTAGAAAGAAGGGAAGAAAAAGAAATGCTTCGTTTGCTTGACAATGATGCTTCAAAAGCAATGGAAAAGATTATCAACAGATATGGAAGTGCGGTCAAAACCATATGCCGTTCAATACTTCTTGAATATTCAAATGAGGATATAGAAGAGACAGTTTCTGATGCTTTTGTGGCACTGTGGATGGCAAGGCATAAGATTGAGGTAACAAATGAATGTGGCATTAAAGAGTATCTGTATGGAATAACGAGAAGAACAGCGTTAAACCGACGCAGAAAGCTTACAAAAACCAGATTAGGTTTAACAAATGAAGAAATAAGTGATATTGATGCATCAGGAAGACTTGTTGCCGGCAATGATGTAGAAAAAGAAGTAATAAGTAAAAGTGAGTATATATTATTGCATCAACTTATAGAAGAAATGAAAAGTCCGGACAATGAAATATTTTCATTCAGATATTTTGAGGGATACAGTATAAAGGAAATTGCTGAGAGGATGGGACTTAAAGCAAAAACAGTTGAGAACAGACTATGCAGAGGACGGGTGAGATTAAGAAATCAGTTGATACATTGTGGCGTAGAGATGGGAGGCTGAAAGTTATGAAAAATATAGACGAAATGTTGAACGAAATAGGGGAAAATAAGGAAATAAAAGAAGGTGGGAATATGATGACAAGTGAAGAAAAACAGCGTATATTAACAAGGACAATGGAAAAAATAGGAAGAATAGAAGCAGAAAGTAATATAGCTGCTGCAGATGGTAACATAAAGGTAAAATTTATGTCACGAAGATTTACAAGGGCTGCTGCGGCGGCTTTAGGAGTGACTCTGCTCGTGGGCGGAACGGCAGCAGCTACATTAAAACTTAATCCTGCGATAAGCAGTTATTTTGGAATAAATGGCGGTACACAGGAAAAGCAGGCGGCTGAAATGGTTTCAGATGCACAGGCAACAGCAAAGAGCGGCGATGTAGAGGTTTCTATGGGACAGGTCATGGCTGATGAATCAGGATTTTATGCGGTAATTGATGTGAAAGGACTTAAAAAGAGTAGTGAAAAACTCTTTTTCAATAATTATGATTTTTCAGTCAAAAATCATAAGATAGACGAAGGAGGCATCAATTTAGGGGTGTGTAAAAACTGGTTTGAGGGAGATACTGCAAAATTTTTAATATCAGTATCATATGATGATGATTGGAAAAAAGGAGAAAGCCTGTCAGGAAAAGAGGTGACATTCACATTGAAAGATATAGGATATTATGATTATGACAATGACTGTGAATTTATAACAATATGTAAAGGTGAGTGGAAATTAAAGTGGAAACTTGAGGTCAATAGTAAATCCATTGTAAAAAATATAAATGTTCCTATGAACTTAAACTGTTCTGATGTTGTATGGAATAAGTTTGAACTCACACCGTTATCTTTAACAACTTATTTTAAAATAGAAAAATACAGGGAATTTGAGGGAACTAAAGAGGAGTACGAAAGACAGGTGGAAGGAAAAGACAGACTTGTTGTAAAATATCTTGACGGAAGAAAAATAGACAGCAGATTTGTAGGGGATGGTGCTGAACAGGATTATCATGTTTTAGAGTCAAATGGTTATTATAAGATTGATTTCAAAGAGATCGTTGATCTTGACAAGGTTGAGAGTGTTTCGTTTAATGGACATGAGTTCATACTTAAAGAAAACAAAAATGAGCCGTCTTACAAGAGATTTACAACTAATGCGAACTTTACATTGGATGTGCTTTCTGACACAGCAAAGTATCTTAAAACTGAGGAAAAAGATGGAGCATACAATAAAGATATAGGCTGTAGACAGGATATGGTTACATTCTATGGCGAAAAAGACGGCATTAAGCAGGAACTGTTTACTATCTACAGATTACATACAACTGATCTGACGCAGATAGAGGACAATATGGCTGGCATGGAGCGTGTTGGATTCAGTGATTGTAAGAGAGGTGGATGTACTTATATGATAAAGTATAATGAAGTTAAAGATAAGAAAGCTATTGAGACATTTTCTGATATTATCAATAATCAGCTTCCATATATTCTTGCAGGATTTGAGTATATTGATTAGAGTATCATTGATAACTTCAAAATCTTAAACAAATCTTAAAGATTTAACTGCTTTTATCTTAATATTTTTTTTGAGATAATATGAGCTGTACCGGGGAGATGGAAGTTGTAGTAAGCTGCGGTACGGCTCATAAATATGTATGCCAAAAATTTTAAATTATTTTGCAAAATAAAAATTCAGACAAAATTTCATACATAAGGATGGAGAGAGATATGTACAATATAGTAATTTGTGATGATGAGAAAGACATAGTAGAAGCCATAGCGATATATTTAAACAGCCAGGGATATAATGTTTTAAAAGCGTATAATGGTAAAGAGGCAGTGGAGATTGTCGGGAGTGAGAAAGTTCATCTCGTGGTTATGGACATTATGATGCCCGTTATGGATGGAATAGCTGCAATGAGCAAGATAAGGGAAAATTCAAATGTTCCGGTTATTCTTCTTACAGCAAAAAGTGAGGATACAGACAAGATACTGGGTCTTAATGTTGGAGCAGATGACTATATTACCAAACCGTTTAATCCGGTAGAGCTTATTGCAAGAGTTAAGGCTCAGCTCAGAAGATATATGACATTGGGGGGTGGACAGAAAACAGACGAAAATGCGAAATATATTCTTAGAGGGCTTGAACTTGACGATGTTGCAAAGCAGGTGTTTGTGGACGGAGAGGAAAAAGACCTTACACCTACGGAATTTGAGATATTGAAATTATTCCTGAAACAACCCGGAAAAGTAATTTCACCGAAGGAAATATACAGGGAGGTGTGGAAAGACACTCCTATGGGAAGTGAGGGAACGGTCGCGGTACATATCAGACATTTGAGGGAAAAAATAGAGATAAATCCTTCAGAGCCGAGATATTTAAAAGTAGTTTGGGGACAAGGTTATAAGTGTGAAAAATAAATAACCGGGCGATTTGATTTTAATGAAAGGTGGGAGTAAATTATGAAAGGTATTGAAAGAAGAAAAGAAAGCAGCATTAAAAGAAAGCTGACAGTTGTTTTTAATATAATTCAGGCTGTATCATTATCAGTGTTTTTAGTAATGGGTATGATTCTTACTGTAGCCGCCGGCAAATATGGTGTAGGGAAAAGTGGTGTGCAGTCTGAAATAAAAAGCAGAATACGGGCAATGAATAAAGGGGCAGCAATCTACGCAAAACTTGTGTTAAATGAAGACGCATATAAAGATGTGGTAATGGAAAGCTGTTTAGGAGCAATATCAAAACTTAAAAAAGAATATGTTAATAATAGTAACTCAAACTATATGTTTATATTTGAACCGGATTGTGTAGATCGAGATATAAAAAGTGGTGACAATGGTTCGGAAATGATAGGAAACGGCAATTATATAGTGTCTACAGAGGGGAAAGGTTGTTATTTTGATAACGTTAATAATACGAGTTTTAGATTTAATAAGAAAAAATTATATAATGATGCTGTCAAACAATATTTGTCGGGCACCGGGTATATCGGAAGCAAAGAGAAAACTGCGTTTTCTATTCTAAAAAAGATTTATCCGTATCAGAGAATGAATTTGGATTTTTATTCTACTGAGGGAGAAATGGTTTGTTCTGTTACATTTGATGAAACTTATGCGGAAAGAAAAATAAAAGAATTATCATCAAAAAAGACAGACGGCATAAAGGTTGACAGACAAAGATTTTTGTGGGAAGAAGCAACTTTTAGTTTTGACGTGGATTCCAGCAGGGTAAGTCCGTTTACAGGAGAATTTAGAAAAGGAGTATTAGAGACTTGCGATGGAGCTGAATTGTTAAAAGGTAACGTAATGATTGCCGTACATAGTTTTGAGGAGCAGGGTGACAATTGTTATGTAAATACAACACAGTATTTAAAAAGGGAATATAACTATACAATTACTGGAATGTTAAGCAATAAGTTAAGTTCAAATGATGATTTCTATTATTTGTGCTGGTATGAAAGCCATGAAAAAAGTTTAACAATTATGACTTACATATCAGGAATACTGCTTATTATTTCTACAATTGCAATTGCATTGCTGGCAAAGTCATCGAGAAATGAAAGTGGAAAGGTTAAACGAATTTACAGGATACCGACTGATTTTGTAATTGTTCTGATTGGAATAGTAACGAGCATGATGCTTTTAGTATTAGCCAATATATGCAAGAGAGATATAAAACAATTGATACGGTATGGATTTACAAATCTTATAACAGCAGGGATTTTAATGGGGGTTGTTGCAGGAATTTTTATTACAATATTCTACACAAGTTTTTGTGCACAGATAAAAGACAGAGCTGTTATAAATAATATGTTTATAAAAAAAATGTTTACGCGTGTGGCAAAGAACATAAAATCACTTTTGACAATGGTAAAGACAAGTATACTGGTATTCACGGTATATTGGGCAGCCGGTGTTATTGAATGTATTTTGGCAGTTTTTGGTGGTTCAGAAGCAGCGTTTTTCACTGTGATTATTGCTAAAATTCTTGGAACAGTCATAATTGCAAGGGTATTAAGAGATGTATCAAAACTTCATGCGGGCATAAAACAAATGGCAGAAGGTGATGTTAAAGGAAAAATAAAAACAGAAAATATGCTTGCACCAATAAGAAAAGAAGCTGAGAATCTTAATAATATAGGTGAGGGTATGAAGAAAGCAGTAGATGCCCGTATTAAGAGTGAGCGAATGAGAACAGAGCTTATAACAAATGTATCGCATGATATTAAAACACCTGTTACGGCAATTATAAGTTATGTAGACCTTTTAAAGAAAGAGGATTTGAAAAATCAAAATGCGGCAGGTTATGTAGAGGTACTTGACAGGCAGTCACAGCGTTTAAAGAGCCTTATATATGATTTGCTTGATTTGTCGAAAGCTTCAACGGGAAATGTGGAAGTGAATATGTCAGAACTTGATTTGCCGGTTTTTATTGAGCAGAGTCTCGGTGAGTATATACCGAAGATGGAAAAAAGAAATCTCAAACCGGTTGTCAATTTTAAAATTGATGACAGGGATAAAAATGAACTTAAAGTTATGGCAGACGGCAGACACCTGTCAAGAGTTTTTGACAACATATTCCAGAATATATGCAAATATGCCATGGAAAATACAAGGGTTTATATAGATGTGGAGCTTATTTTAGGAAAGGCTGAAGATAGCAGCACATACGAAGCAAAAAATAAAGTATGCATATCAGTGAAAAATATGTCAGAACAGTCATTAAATATCTCAGGTGAGGAATTGACAGAAAGGTTTGTAAGAGGTGATGTATCAAGAAATACAGAGGGAAGCGGACTGGGTCTTTCAATAGCACAGAGCCTTATGAAACTTCAAAACGGAAATCTCGATGTAATTATAGATGGTGATTTGTTTAAGATTATACTGACATTAGATGAAGCATTATACATTTAAAATAAAAAATTGCGGCAGTTATCCGTAATGTCATATGACATTAGAAAGGATAATGCCGCATTTTTTATTTAAATTTAGACTTAAAGATAATGGTACTTATTATTTATGGGAGTATATTAAACATTTGGACATTTTCAGGCGTGTAAGTTTCTTGTAAGATTTCTGATTTATACTTATATACAAAGATGTTATAGTTGTCGTTTAAAGAAAGGAAAAACGCTTATGAAAAAAATAATGTGTATTTGTCTTGTGGCAATAATGTTACTTACAGGATTGAAAAATAGTAACGGTTTTACGGGAATGGAAAAAAGTATTAAAGATACAACGCAAAAAAGCATAAAAACGGCAGAGGAAACTTCAGATAGTAATATAGAAGCTGCATTGCAGTTATATAATGGAGAGAGATATTTTGACAATGATAAAATAGAGGAAAGACTGAAAGAGGAAAAAGAGCTGAAAAATCATATTGTATGGTGTGTGCCAACGCTAAGTGCAGATACAGATGTTATAAGCAGTGAAAAATTAAAGAAAATAAATGATTATCTTTCACATAAATATAATTGTTATATGGATATTTTATATGTAACTGATGATGCAGAGGGAAGTTATAATAAGGGCATTTTGAGCTATCTGGATAAAAAATATGCGGACGTATTTTTTAGTGGTTTTACATATGATGAGAATGATTACAATGCATATGAAAGCTTAATTAAAAATAATTATGCATATGATATGGCTGATGATTTAAAACAACAGAAAAATGCATCACTGTATAGTGCGTTTAATGAAAATGAATGGGTAGGAATGAAAAAAGACGGACATGTTTTTGCAATTCCAAACCAGAACTTTTTACCGCACAGATGTTATGCTGCATTTAAAAAAGATAAATTTACAAAATCAGAAATCAAAAATTTACCTAATAATATTGAAGATACATTAAGCTGTATAGAAACAAAAAATATAGGTAAAAATCAGCTGCTATGGGATATTTCTTATTATGATATATTAAATTCTGTTGGCTTATGTGATATGGGAGGATTATGGTTCAGTCATACGGACGGAAATGTAAAATCGACATTTGATGATGAGAGATTAAAAAGTATAATAAAATCATTGAACAATCTATACAATAAAAATATAATAAGCGGAAATATTTCACTGAATGACTATGAGGTCGAAACACTTGGCATTATAAATCAAAAAGAAAAAGATATTGCTTTTTTTGCAGATAATGCAACAGCAGAGAATTTAAAAGATGATTATTATATTAAATCATTCAAATATTATTACAAGACATATGATTATTCTAATACAATGATAAATGCAAAATCAGATAAGCACAGTCAAAGCATGTTTGTTATAGATAAAGTTTTAAATGACAAAAAAGTAGCAGTTTTGTTGGTAAACGGAGTGAAAAATAAAGATTTTAAACTGATTAACGGATACGCATATGATATTGACGGAAATGAAATGCCGTCAAACTATATAAGAACGGTTTTTGGTGTATCAGATAATGTGTATAATGCAGAGTCATCTGATTTTGGAAAGGATTGGGACAGGAGTAAAAAAGAATATTTTAATTCTGAGAATTGCAATATTTCTTATATCAATGGTTATATGCGTGATTACAGAAATACAGAAGATTTTGAAGAATTATATATCAAATTAGACGAGCTATGCGAAAGTGCTGACTTTGAAAAAGATTATAAAAAGGCAGTAATTCAAAGCCGGAAAAGGGAAGAAAATGCGAGAAGTCTGGAAATTAAAAATGTAAGAAAATTTTTATTGGATAAATAGAGATAAATAAAAAATTTGCTTAAAGAGAAAAATATTGTGCTGATGTTTGGAGAATGTATCTTTCGGGAGGAGAATTTGGTAAAATGACGTTGATGTCAAAATGTGTTTTGGCACTTGCATCATAAAATTATGATATTAAGGAATGACATATGCAGAAATAAAAATGTTTATAAAATGCACACAAGGAGAAGAAATTGAAACACAAAATTTTATTGGTTGAAGATGACAGAAGTTTAGGTGAAAGTATAAAAGCTCTGCTTGAAGAAGCAGATTATAACGTGTCTTTGGCGGATGATTTTTATGCTGCCGAAAATTATATTTATAAGGATTTTAATGGAGAAAACAGTATCGATTTATATATTTTTGATATTATGCTTGGAAAGGAAAACGGTTTTTCATTGTGCCGCAAAGTAAGGGGAAAAAAGAATACGCCAATAATATTTTTGTCGGCACTTGATGATGAGGAACATGTGATAGAGGGACTTAATTTTGGGGCTGACGATTATATAGCAAAGCCTTTCAGAAAACGTGAGCTGCTAGCGAGAGTGTCGGCAAATATAAGGAGAAAAATGCGTGAGCAGGATAAGAAGATAATAAAAAGTGGAGAATTATCGTTTGTGACTGCGGAGGAAAGGCTTTTTTCAGGCGGGAGAGAAATTGAACTTAGAAAAACCGAGCTTGAATTGTTTAAATATATGATACAAAGTAATGGCAGGCTTATAAGGAGAGAACAGCTTTTAGAATATTTATGGGACAGCGCAGGAGTGGATGTTGAGGATAATACATTATCCGTCCATATGAGCCGTCTGCGGAAGAAAATCGGGAAATCTGCGGAGGGGGAATATATAGAAACGGTTCGTGGCATTGGTTACAGATGGAAAATTCAAATATCGGAAATGGGGGAAATATGAGCGGATATACGGATAAAAAAAGATATGCATTTTTATACATATCAGCTGTTTTTTTAATGATGTTTATATTTATTTTTGTAATATACAGGGAAAAGTGTGACAGGAAAAATGATTTTAAAATAATTGTGGGTGAGGTTTATGACAAAAGTCCGGAGGCGGCTGACATTATATTAAATCAAGCTTTTGAATTAAAAGAGAATACAAAATTAAAAACAAATACTGCCATAAATAATATATCAGGGAGTAGTAAAGTTATAAAGAAAGCAATAAAGCAGGCTGACAGGGCAGCGTATTCACTTGGGTATACGGATAAGGCATATGATATTTTATTTGATAAGGATTTTAGCGGTATAAAGAAATATGAATTGTTAAGCTGTGCATTTTTTATATTACTGGTATTATTTTCGACGTTAAGTATATATCTTTGGAAGAAAAATATTATCATGTATCTTAAAAAAGTTTCTGAAAGAATATCTTTAGCACTCAGCGAAAAGAAAAAGTTTAAAAAAGCTGACGGAGGAAGATTTTATTTTCTTGAAAAAGATATTGAGGATTTGATAAACATTCAGATAAATCTTATAAATTATATAGATAAACGAGAAACAGACATGCAGAAATTTATGGAGAATATAGCACATCAGATAAAGACACCTCTTGCGAGAATTCTTTTAAATCTTGATATGTTAAGTTCTCTTTTTGAGGAGTCTTTTTTAGAAAATAATTATGAAAAAGATGAGAAGGCGGAGGACAAAAAAATTGCGGATAAACTTATAGCAGACAGTTTAAGTTCGGGTGAAGAAATAAAGAGACACATTATGATGCTTCTTAATCTGGCAAGAATGGAAGCGGGAAAAGTGCATTTCAGAAAGGATATTGTTGATCTGGCTTCAATTTTAGAAAAAATTGTTGATAGATTTGGCAGAAAAAATTTCGATGCAGATATAAATTCCATGAGTGAAGTTTATATTGTGGGTGATGAGGAATGGCTTTTTGAGGCAATATCAAATCTTGTGGATAACAGTATTGCACACGGAAATTCACAGAAACCTATACAGATAAGAGTGAGGGAATTTGATACAGATGTGAGGGTATCTCTAACTGATTTCGGAAGTGGGATAAGTAATGAGGAAATTTCAAAGGTATTTGACCGATACTATACAGGCAGTGACAGTGATAGTTATTCAACAGGAATAGGAATGAATCTGGCAAGATATGTAATAGAGGCTCATTACAGTGATATTCGCTTGTCAAGCAGTGATAAAACAGGTCTTAAGATAGAATTTAATCTGCCAAAACCTGAATTGAAACAGAAAATCCGCACGGTGTAAGATTGCTGTAATGTCTGACTGATAAGATAGTGCGAGGGTAAAAAGCAGATAGCAATGAGAAATACGTGTCATCAGATGATATTAAAAGACAATATGGAGCTAAAGAGTGAACAAAAATTTTAGTGAGGTTTTAAAAGTGCGTAAAAAAAGAGAAAATATACATATAAATCTTATAAAAACAGGGGTCAGGCGGCGAAAACGGGATGGAATTTTTATGCGTACAATGACTGTTATCGTGGTGTTTTTTTTGACGGCGACACTTCTTTTTATGGATAATGCAAATGAATTTCAGATACAGACAAATTATGATTATTATGGTGAATGGCTGCTTCGTACACCGGTATCGGATAAGATTAATAGTCCGTATCTTGAGAAAAGCGGTGAGATATGGACAGGCGGTGCGATTTATTGTCTGACTGATAAAGAAAAAAATTTATCTAAGAGCGATACTAATACTGTAAAATTTGTAAATCCCGTGAGCAGTCTGCTCATGGCGGGAAAAAATATCGGTTCTATGGATGATGAAATGATAAAACATGGTCACATAAGGTTAAAGGAGGGGAGGTTTCCGAAAAAGGATAATGAGATTGTGCTGGAGGAAAGTGCACTAAAAGCAATTGATGATAAATGCGGGATGGGAGATTATATAAGTTTTTATGTGGCATCTGATGATGATACGGTAAGTCTTGCGCTCAAACATAGAAAATTAAGGTTAAACAGAGTGAGATACAGGATTGTCGGAATTATCAGGGAATATGCGTCATTGTGGAATGGCGGAGAAAAACTGCCAAATGCATTTGTGACAAAGAGTGCATTTGTAAGTTTGAATATGACAAAATCAGGCTATGCATTTCGTAGCATCAGAAAAAAATATGCAGGTGCGGATATATGCGATTTCGCAGCTAATCTTATTGAGAGCGTGCAAAAAAGGATAACTGACAGGTTATTAGGTGGTTCGGATTTTGATGAATGCGGTTATGCGGTAAATGATTATGCGTATGGAAATTCATTTTTTGGAAGCAAATCAATGTACCGTAATATGACATATATACTTATGGTACTTGGAAGTGCTGTAATGGCATATGTCATAACGGTATATTTTGCAAAACGAAAAAAATTTTATCTGAGACTTTTGGAAATCGGTGCGGACAGAAAAAGGGTATTTAAAATTTCATTGTGTGAAAGTCTGTACTATGTACTGCCGGTGGCGTTTATAAGCTTATTTATATCGTATTTTACGGCTATGTCGGTTGTCTATATTGTGGCAAAAAGAAACGGCATAAAATATTTCTTTATTTTCAATGGAAAAACTTTATTTATGATAGTGGCAAGTTTTATAGCGGTGTTCATTATATCATATATTTTTTCTTGGATAATGCTTGGCAGCAGACGCATCACTTGGGAAAAGAATAATCTTTCGGCGTATGCCTGCAGGCGTTTGAAAAAAAGAGCAGAGAGGAGCAGAAAATTAAATGTCTGTGAGTACGAAAAAAGGCAGAGAATATGTTCTTTGTTATCTGTATTATTCATGAGAATAACAGGCATAGGAGTTTGTATCTGCATATTTATATGTTCTGTACAGATAAATTCAAAGGTTAAATTATTTAAGTCTGTTTGTATTGAAAATAGAGATTTTGCTGTACAGACAAAAGAAAGGGATTTTGAGATAAAAGAAGCGAAAGTTCCGGCAAAAAAGCATATGGATGAAAGTGAAGGAAAAGTAACAAATTATATATATGCGGGCGAGGGGACGCAAAAGATTTACATGAAAGATGTTTTTTCAAGTGAATTTACTGAGTTTTTATCTGAAATTAAAGGGGTGAAGAAAGCAGAATATAGTCTTTGGGATGACTCACATATTTTTTCGTGGAATAAAAAAGGTACGGCTGATTACTATAAAAGTCATTTGTCTGAGGGGGCAGAATATATTGACACATCGACTGCGATAGGGAAAAAGTATGCAGATGAATACGAGTCCTTAATGTATAGAGGTATTTATTATAAAAATGCGAGAGACATATGGAATATCATCAGCAGCAAAGCAGACAAAAAAAGTACAGATTATGATGAGTTTAACAACGGAAAACAGATAATATTGTTTGAACAGAAGTACAATCAGACAGAAAGTGGGGACGAAAAAGGATTTGATGAAACTATAAAGAAAGGTGATGTGCTGACTATACAGACAAAGGGAAAAGATATTAAGGTCAGGGTCGGTGATATACTTGCAATTGAAGATTTTGATTTTCTGGGACTTGGAGATACAAAGCCGTACATGATAGCCGGAAGTAATAAACTTGCAGAAAAAATAGCCGCACAGGATGGGATAAAAGCGGGTTATAATAATGTAAAGATTGATTTTTCGAGGGTATCGGATACAGCAGCAGTGGATAAAATACTTGAGAGGAAGTGCGAAAATTTAAATTATGAAAGCGAGAGCAAATATAAGAAGATAGATAAGACTTTTAAAGTTATGGTAAGAGAGACGTTAACTTACGGAACTTTAGCAGTGATAATAACCGTAATCTACATATTTATATTAGTATGTATTCTTTATGAGGAATACGAGAGAAAAAAATCCAAAAGAAAGCTGTTAAAAAATCTGGGTGTACAGCCAAAAGAATTTACAAAGTCCGTATTGAAAAACGGTTTGAGAGAAGCATCGTATCTTTTGATAAGTCTGCCAATATCATATGTTATTTACGGGATTGGCTTTGTTTTGGAATGGCAGAGAGAATATGGAGAGCAGTATAGTCAGAAAACAGGAAGTTTTAGTTATGCCGATGCGGAGTATATAAGAAGTTATCTTTTTAATAAGAAGATATTTGAACTTAACGAAAGAAATTTTGTGTTCTACAAACTGGCTGACTTGGTGGATATTTATAAGACAGGGGCATTTTTTGTGTTATTGTTTTCGGTCGTTGTTATAAGTCATTATGTGCTTGGAAAGGAGAAAAGGTATGTCGCAAAAAGTTTTAGAAGCGAGAAATATTTCAAAAACTTATAAAGGGGAGATAGAGGTTAAGGCATTAAAGAAAACAAGTATCATTTTTGAGCGGGGAGAGTTTTGTGCGATAATCGGAAAAAGCGGTTCGGGAAAATCAACACTTTTGAGGTGTCTTGCGACACTGGATGTGCCTGACGAGGGAGAAATTTATATTGACGGTGAACTTGTGACAGGCAAAAGTGTATCGGAACTTGCAAGGATAAGGAGAAGAAAGATTGGGTACATATATCAGGATTACAATCTTTTTCCAGAGTTTACTGCATATGAAAATATAGTCCTGCCGATACATCTCGATGACAGACGGGAGAACAGGGAAAAAATAGAAAATCTGATGGAGTCGCTCGATATATTAAATTGTTGTGACAAGTTTCCTACGCAGATGTCCGGCGGACAGCAGCAGCGGGTGTCGATAGCAAGGGCACTTGCAATAGAACCGGATGTGATACTTGCAGATGAGCCGACAGGAAATCTTGATGCAAAAAACGCAGAGAACATAGCAGAGTTACTTAGAAAATCGTCGGAAATATATGCCCAGACAATCGTGATGGTGACGCATGATGCACAAATGGCTGAGTATGCTGACCGTATTATAAGGATAAAAGACGGTGAAATTTCTTATAATCTTTGACAAGTAAATGGGGGCAGGTATAACATGATGATTGCAGGAATGTAAAAATTGCATGGCAATGAAGCAATCTGTGGCATTAGTTGGAGGAAAAATACCTTTTGACACTAATATCAGTATAAGAAAAAGAAAGAGAGAAGATATGATAAATTTTGATAATATAGGTTTGGTTGATTTACATCTGCATCTTGATGGCTCACTGTCTGTCGATTCGGTGAAAGAACTCATGCAGATTCAGGAAATTAAAAATTGTTACAGTGATAGTGAACTTTTGGAGAAACTTCAGGTCTCTGATGGATGCAGAGATTTAAATGAGTATCTTGAAAAGTTTGATTTCCCTATTACGTTGCTTCAGACAAAAGAGGCTCTCGAGACAGCTTCGTACAATCTTTTGGAAGAATTAAAGGCACAGGGACTTATCTATGCGGAGATAAGGTTTGCTCCGCAGTTCCATACAAGTAAGGGATTGTCACAGGAACAGGTTGTTAAGGCGGTTATTGATGGAATGAGAAAATCAGAACTTAACGCAAATCTCATTTTATGCTGTATGCGTGGAGAAAACAATCACGATGAAAATATTGAAACTGTTTCGGTCGCAAAGAAATTTTTGAAAAAGGGCGTTGCTGCAATAGACCTTGCAGGAGCGGAGGGGCTTTTTCCAACAAGCGATTATAAGGATGTTTTTGAACTTGCATCAGAATTAGGTATTCCGTTTACGATACATGCAGGAGAAGCCGCCGGCTTTACGAGTGTTGAGACAGCTGTAGAGTATGGTGCTGTCAGAATAGGACATGGTGTACGCTCGGTAGAAAGCGAAGATTTGTTGAAAAAACTTTCTGATAAGGGGATAGCACTTGAACTTTGTCCGACAAGCAATCTTAATACAAATATTTATAGAGATATAAGTGAGTACCCTATCAGAAAGCTTATGGATGCGGGAATTACAGTCACGGTAAACACAGACAATATGACGGTTTCAAATACAAATATAAAAAAAGAACTTCAAATTCTGGCTGATGCATTTAATTTTGATGAAAAGGATATAAGGAAGTTTGAGGCAGATGCAGTAAAGTGTTCATTTGCAAAAAAAGAGTTAAAAAATAAACTCATAAGCCGAATTTAAGAATATTAAATTAAAATAATGACAAAATTCTACATATGTAGTAAGAAAATATAATATAAAAAGTTAATGTTAATTCGTGCCAAATTGTATATATTTTACCAAAATGGAAAATAATATAAAATGAAATAGTGTATTTTGACTTAAAAAATCTGATAAAATGCAAAAATAGTTTTGGGTTTTATAAAAAATACACAATTGTTCTGTTGACATACAAAATTGATGGTGATATACTTTTTTATGAATTGTAACAGTTTTGTAATAATAATTGAAATGAGGATTAAAATGAATAGAACACATTGGATTAAGACGGCGGCAGGCTTAGGAGCCGCATGCTTTATCACAATAGGTATGAATTATACGGGGGCAGAAGCATCAGCAAACACAAATGCTTTAGACAATTATTTTATACAAAAGGATGATGTCAGCGATACTGTAGCGTTATCTGAGAGTGCTGACAGCATTCTTCTTTCTGAAAATTATTTGAAAAAAATATTTAATGAAAAGAAAACAGCAGATGTACACAAAGAAAAAGCAACAGTGACAAAAGAAACAGCAGATACCCGGCAGGCAGCAGTTGCTACTCAGGCAGCGGTTACTACAGGTGCGGCAGTTACCACATCATCTGCGATTACCACTACAGGTACAGCCATAAGTACTCCTTCAGCGGTTTCTTCTCCTAAGGAGAATAAGCAAAATATTGAAAAAATAAAAGCCGCAAAGAAGAGAAAAGCACTTGACAAAAAGTGGAAGAACACAGCGGTTGCGATTTCAAGCGACAATGTCATAAACATAAGAGAAACTCCGTCAGGAATGGGTAAGAAACTTGCCGAGATGGAGAATGGTGACGCTGTAAAAGTGGTCGGAAAATCAGAAAGCGGAAAATGGCTTAAAGTTAAGTCCGGAAAAGTTAAAGGTTATGTCTGGAAAAAATCACTTGTAAAGGGTGGTGTAAAAGTAGAAAAACTTGCAGATAAATATGCGACAACATATGCGGAACTTAAGAGTGACGTGAAAGTACTCAATCTTAGAAAAAAGAAAAATTTATCAGCAACAATTATTACACAGCTTAAAGGTGACGATGTATGTAAAGTTGAAAAAGAAGGAGAAAAGTGGCTTAAAGTCAAAGTAAACGGATGCAACGGATATGTTGCAAAAGAGTACACAAAGACATACAGCAAATTTGATACGGCAAAAGCATTAAAGACAGAGACTAAAGATTTGGCTGCAGATGACAGCCGGACTACAGATGCGGCACCTGCTTTCTCAAAATCAGATGAAAAACTCGGAACACAGATAGTAAATTATGCATTGCAGTTTGTAGGAAATCCTTATGTCTGGGGTGGAACAAGTCTCACAAACGGAGCAGACTGTTCAGGATTTATATTGAGCGTTTACAAGAAATTCGGATACAGCCTTCCACATAGCTCTGCAAGTCAGGCAACATGTGGTAAAGAAGTTGATATTAAAGATTTACAGCCGGGAGACCTTGTATTTTATAAACACGGCAGCAGAATTGGTCATGTTATTATGTATATAGGTAATGGCAAAGCTGTGGAAGCTATGGGTAAGAAATGGGGAATAGTAAAATCAAACGTTAATTATTCCAGAGCATGTACAGCCAGAAGAATTATATAATCAAATAATACGTGGCGTTTGTAAGGAAAAATAAAAAACATCATTTATAATTTTGACATATAAATGATGTTTTTTATTTGTTTATCAGTCATTTTCTATTATAGGTTTGATAGCAGGACTTAATAACGGATATAAAATACTTGCTATTATAAGTCCACCCACGCCCTGGATAATATTTGCAGGAATGCTTGCAGCTGCTCCTGCGAGTGTATAGATAGGTATTTCACATACAAAATATCCGAGCGCAACTAAAACTATGTCGATTATACCGCATAAAGCAACAGTAATCTGTTTTGAAACACGGTCTTTTCCAAATTTCTGAAAAACAAATCCGGAAGCAAAGGCTATAAGTCCTTTTATAACAAAAGTTATAGGTACATAGATAAAATATCCGCCGATAAGGTCAGAAAGGGCAGAACCAATTCCGCCTGCAAACAATCCGTATACAGGACCTAAGAATACACCTGAAAGTATAACAATTGCGTCGCCGGGGTGTATGTAACCGCCAGTTCCCGGTGTAGGGATTTTTATGATATATGTTGCTACGCAAGATAATGCGGCAAACAGAGCTGCCATAACAAGTTTTTTTAGAGATTTGTTCATTTTTTCCTCTTTTCTGCAATGCTTTTTCTTTTTGTAAAATGTATTTGTGATTAACATGCGAATCGACAAACAAAAAGAATAATAATATATTTTAAATGCCTGCTAAATAGTCAGATTTGAAAAAAATAAGAATATCAGATAAATATTAACGTTCAGCCATAAATATGAAATAGAGGCTTTGTATAATTGATTTTACATTTAAGATAGGTTATAATTATAAGAAAATAAATGGATTACCGGATATTTGAAATTAAAAGGAGAAGAGTTGGGAAAATTGATTGATTTAAACACGACCATGATAAAAGTATGTGGTTTGACAGAAGTGAGAGAAGCTGAATATTTAAACAGGTTAAAAATTGATTTTACAGGATTTGTATTGTTTTTTCCAAAAAGTAAAAGGAATATCAGTATAGAAAAAGCAGAAGAAATTATGAAACATTTAGATAAAAATATAAAAAAAACAGCGGTTGTTGTATCACCTGCAAAAGAACAGATAATTGATATCTGCAATTCAGGGTTTGATTATATACAGATACACGGAAAAATAGAAGAAGAAGTATTGAAAATGGCACAGATTCCAGTGTTAAAGGCTTTTAATGTTGACGATATGGATGAGTTTAAAATGTACAGTTCTAATGAAAAGATTGCAGGTTATGTATTTGATGCAGCGGAGCCAGGCAGTGGCAGAACTTTTGATTGGGATATACTTAGTCAGATTGAGCGTGATGGCAAATTGTTTATTTTAGCGGGAGGATTAAATCCGGACAACGTACGAAAAGCTGTTGCGGCTGTAAATCCTGATATGGTAGATGTATCGTCAGGTGTTGAAAATGATGACGGATTTGGTAAAGATATATTAAAGATTGAAAAATTTGTTAAACAGATAAGGAATTAGTTTTGGCTTTTATACTTTAAAACTTCAATAGATTAAGGAGGAAGATATAATGAGGAAGAGAGTATTGGCAGGAATACTTGCGGTAGTTATGGCAGGAAGTATTATGACAGGGTGTGCAGGAACAAAAAAAACGGAAAATAAAAGTTCTGTTTCTGGCGAAAATAAAAATAAGCCGACTTCTGAAAAGGTTGAGCTTACTATTTGGGCAGGAAAAGAAGACAGGGATTATATCAAAACGGTTTCAGAAAATTTTATAAATGAACATAAGTCTGAGGCTGACATTACATAAAACATACGGATATGGTTGAGGGAGAGTGCAGGTCAAATCTTCTCGGCGATGTTTTGAAAGGTGCAGACGTGTATACCACTACAGATGGTGATATAAGTGCGATAGCAGCAGGTGGTGCGGCAGATCCGATTGAAGATGCCGAGACGGTAAAGGCAGAAAATCTCGAGGCTGCTTCAAATGCGGTTACGGTAAATAATACAATGTATGGTTATCCTATAACAGCAGATAACGGATATTTCCTTTATTACAACAAAAAGTATCTCAATTCAAACGATGTCAAGAGTCTTGAAAAAATTTTGTCAGTTGCCGCAAAAAACAACAAGAAATTTGCTATGGATTGGACATCCGGATGGTATCTGTATTCTTTTTATGGACAGACCGGTTTAAAAGTGGGGCTGAACAGAGATGGTGTTACCAATTATTGTGACTGGGATTCAAAAAATAAATCAATTAAAGGTATAGATGTAGCAAAAGCACTTATAAAAATTGGTAAAAACAAGGGATTTGAGAATACAACAGACTGGCTTGGAGGAATAAAAAAAGGAAAAGTTATTGCCTGTGTAAGTGGAATATGGGACGAAGCCGCAATAAAGAAAATGTATGGAAAAAACTATGCAGCGGCTAAACTTCCTACATACAACTGTAACGGAAAGAAAGTTCAGATGTCGACATATTTTGGTTACAAAATGCTTGGCGTAAATCCTTATTCAAAAAATAAGAAGTGGGCACATAAGTTTGCACGCTATATTTCAAATGAAGAAAATCAGAAACTCAGATTTGAAATGAGAGGTCAGGGACCGTCAAACATAAATGCAGGAAAATCTGATGAAGTAAAAAAATCACAGGCAGTACAGGCAATTCTTGAACAGTCAAAATGGTCAGAATTGCAACGTCTTGGAGGAAATTTCTGGACACCGGCTACAAAGCTTGGAACGGCATTTGCAAACGATTCCGTAAAAGGTGACCTTCAGAAATATCTTGACAAAACAGTGGCTCAGATAAAAGCTTCTGTTGTACAGTAAGGGGGAATGAAGATTATGAAAAAAACAATGAAATCAAGTATTCGTTTTTGGATATATTTACCGATTGTTATTTTAGGAGCAATAGCAGTAATTTCAAATGTTGCATCAGAGAGGAATATACGCAAGGTAAATGACAAAGCTACAGTTATTTCTGACAGATATCTTTTAGCAATAACAGAACTATCAAGTATAGAAGCAGTTTCAAAAGATATTCATTCGGCAGGTTTATCTCATATTGTAGCGACAGACTCAAAATATATGCTGGATTATGTCAATACTATAAATAAAAAGAAAAGCCAGCTTGATAAAAAAATTCAGGAGTTAGGAGAATATTCACAGGGACAGAAAAGTGTTTACAATAATATAATAAAAAATTACGCTACATTTAAAGATTCTATTGCTACCATGATTGCGCTTAGTGCAGATACGAAAAATGAAGCCGCATTCAATATTGCAAATAGCAAACTTAAAAAAGCATCCGAGGCTATGTATGCCGGAATAAACAGAATGATAAGCAATGTACAAAAAGAATCACAGGATGCAAAAAAAGAGTTGAGCCGGGATTATGTGATTGCATTTGTTACAAGTGTAGTATGTATTATAATATGTGTGATTGCATTTGCATTTGCAGCAGTAGTGGTTCAGATAAGAATTATATCACCTATTGTTAAAAGCAAAAAAGAGATTGATGAGATTATTACTGATATAGACGAAAGAAAAGGTGATTTGACTAAGAGGATTACCATACACTCAAATGATGAAATTTCGGCTCTTGGTGGTGGAATAAACACATTTATTGAGAGACTTCAGGGAATACTTGGAATGGTTTCTGAGAGTTCAAACAATATGGACAGGATTGCAGGAGAAGTTTCCGAAAGAGTACACTGTTCAAACAACAGCGTATCAGATTTGTCATCATTGACAGAAGAACTTGCAGCTACCATGACTCAGATAGGAAGTGATGCATCACACATAAATGATAATGCATCATCTGTAAATAAAGATGTAGTAGTGATTGCAGACAGATCGGAAGAGATAAACGGTTATTCAGTAGAGATGAAAAAGCATGCTGAGAATATGGAAAATATGGCCAGAACCAATATGGATGTCACAAAAGAGAAAGTGGATCAGATTCTTGAGGTATTAAATAAAGCAATTGAGGACAGTAAGAGTATAGACCAGATAAATGACCTTACAGGCGATATTTTAAATATTGCACAGCAGACAAATCTTCTTGCGCTTAATGCATCTATAGAGGCAGCGAGAGCAGGAGAGGTCGGACGAGGATTTGCGGTAGTTGCACATGAGATTGGGGATTTGGCAGATGCCAGCAGAAATACGGCAAATCATATACAGGAGATAAATTCAATTATAGTAGAGGCGGTACATAGTCTTGCGGAGCACTCGCAGGATCTTATAAAATATTTAAATGATTCCATTATGGAAGATTTTTCTGATTTTGTTAAAGCAGGTGCCGAATATCGTGACAATGCTACATATATTGAAGATGCCATGAGAGAGTTTACAAAGAAAACTGAGAGACTTAAAAATAATGTTTCACAGATAGCAACGGCAATAGAATCGATAAGTGAAGCTATTGATGAGGGCGCTCAGGGTGTCAACGGAACAGCAGACAGTGTACAGGATCTTGCGGCCGATATAGATACTATTTCAAATGAAATGAATGAAAATCAGGAGATAGCAGGCAGTCTTAAAAAGGAAACAGAAATATTTGTAAAATTATAAATTATAGGAGAAAGATAAGCGGTGGATATTGAACAGAGAACCCGGACGGCAGAGGAACTTAAAAAACGTATAGAGGCTTCTGTATCACCTTTTCACAGCATAATTTATGCCACAGATGAATTGGAAGAGGTGGGATTTGAAAAACTTGAGCTTGGCAGCAGATGGAAAATTGAGAGAGGAAGAAGATATTATGTAAATGTTTATGGCTCTACACTTGTTGCTTTTACAATTGGTGAGAAGTGGTGCGGTGAAAATTTGAGATTTGCGGCTGCTCATTCGGATTTTCCATGCCTCAAGATAAAACCTTTATGCCAAATGGAGGCAAACGGTTACATTAAGATGAATGTGGAAGTCTACGGTGGTGCCATTTTAAATACATGGCTTGACAGACCGCTTTCTGCAGCGGGAAGAGTTGTTTTAAAGACAGATGATGTTATGGAACCGGAAATCAGGTATATTGATTTAAAAAAGCCTTTGTTTATTATTCCGAATCTTGCAATTCATATGAACCGGGAGGTTAATAAGGGAGTTGAGCTAAACAGGCAGAAAGACATGATTCCTGTTATGGCATTGTCGGATGATACAGATAATGAGTTAAAAAAGGACACATTGAATAAATACATTTCAAGAGAATTAAATGCAGATGAGAAAGATATTCTTGATTATGATATGTTTTTATATCCGGTTGAGACACCGTGTAGTTTAGGGATTTCAGGAGAACTTTTTTCGGCAGGAAGACTTGATAATCTTACATCGGTTCAGGCATGTATAAAAGGAATAAAGAAAAGTGTACCTGTAGATGGTATCAATATAGCTGTTGTGTATGACAGCGAGGAAGTCGGAAGTGCGACAAAGCAGGGTGCAGGCTCAATACTCACAAGAAGTATAATTAAGAGGATTTTTAAGAACTTTGATTACGATAATGAGACAATGGAATGTGCATTTGCAAATGGAATAGGTCTTTCAGTTGACGTTGCACATGCAATCCATCCTAATGTGCCGGAGAAAAATGATCCGACAAACAAACTTCTCTTAAATCATGGATTTGGAATAAAAACTTCGGCAGCAGAAAGATACGCGAGTGACCCTGTAGTAATTGGAATTATTAAGAGTTTGTGCGAAAAATACAATATAAGATATCAGAGATTTGTAAACCGTTCGGATATTCCGGGAGGAAGTACACTTGGAGCTATTGCAGTGGCAAATCTGCCTATCAGAATGCTCGATATAGGGGTGCCTGTTCTTGCAATGCATTCTTCAAGGGAGACTATGGGAATTGATGATCAGTTATATCTTGAAAGGATACTGGAAGAATTTTTTGCCGCTTTACAAAATGATGGTAATAATCTAAAATAGATAAAAAACAAACATAAATAATGGAGGACATACACTATGAAGGAATTTTCACCGATTAAGGAAGGAAAAGTACGCGAGGTTTATGACAATGGCGACAGCCTTATTATTGTTGCAACAGACAGAATATCAGCATTTGATGTTATTCTTAAAAACAAAGTGACAAAAAAGGGTGCCATACTTACACAGATGTCAAAGTTCTGGTTTGATTTTACAAAGGACATTGTTCCAAATCATATGATTTCAGTCGACGTAAAAGATATGCCTGAATTTTTCAAGGATGAAAAGTTTGACGGAAACAGTATGATGTGTAAAAAACTTGATATGCTTCCTATAGAGTGTATTGTTCGTGGATATATCACAGGAAGCGGATGGGAGAGCTATAAGGAAAATGGTACAGTGTGCGGAATCAAACTTCCGGAAGGACTTAAAGAGTCAGACAAGCTCCCTGAGCCAATTTATACACCGACTACAAAGGCTGACCTTGGAGATCATGATGAGCATATTACATTTGAAGATACAGTTGAAATACTTGAAAAGCTTCACCCCGGAAAAGGTGCAGATTATGCAAAGCAGATTAAAGATTGTACTATTGAACTCTATAAAAAATGTGCAGATTATGCATGGAGCAAGGGAATTATCATAGCTGATACTAAGTTTGAGTTTGGCCTTGACGAAAACGGAAAAGTAGTTCTCGGAGATGAGATGCTTACACCGGACAGTTCAAGATTTTGGCCAGTAGAAGGTTACAAGCCCAGTCAGGGACAGCCTTCATTTGATAAGCAGTTTGTAAGAGACTGGTTAAAGAAGAATCCTGACAGTGACTATCAGCTTCCTGATGAAGTAGTAGATAAGACAGTAGATAAGTATAAAGAAGCATATCTTCTTCTTACAGGAAAAGAATTTAAATAAATTTCTCTGATTGAGATTGAATTTGTGGATTTTTCTGTATACACACATAAAATAAAATGCTGTATATTCCAAAATGAATATGCAGCATTTTATTTTTGTAAGTTGTAAGTATAGTAAGTATATTATGGGGCACGTTTCTATTCTGAAATTTTATTGTAAACCCAGTCAAGATACCAAGGTTTCTCACTTACAACTTTTATTTTCTGATATTTTATATTTATATGTTTATCAAGTTTATTTTTTTGTGAGTATCTGAATTCATCTGTTTTCAGACCTTTTTTATTGTATTTATATTTTGTGGTTGAAGCAATTTTTTTACACTTTTTGTCTGTGTAGTTATAAACTGTCGTAATCTTTCCGTTTTTATTATAATTATATTTATTGATATAATAAATTTTGCCCTCCTTTGAAAAATATTTTTCAGTTACAAGCTTTCCTTTTTTGTAAAAATATTTTATATAAGAAGTTGCATCACCTTTTACTGAATAATTTGTCTGCTGGACAATATTTTGTTTTTTGTCGTATGTGTATCCTGATTTGCCAGACTGTGTAGTGCCATTTGAATATCCTGTTTTTGTGTCAATCTGTTTGTTGTCATTGTAAGTATAATCGTATTTATAAAGGACTTCATCAGTTGGAGAGTATCGGTGTTCGCATTTTAATGTGCCGTCATCATACAAATCCATTTTGTAGTATTCTGATTTGGCACCTTTTGAATCAAAACTTGAAAATGATGTAAGATTGTTATCGTCGTTTATTTCTGTTTTATATGTGATACCGAGTCCCTGAGTGTCATAACCTTCGATTTTGACAAGTTTATTGTCCTCGTAGTCAAAGTTGTAATAGTGGTCGATAGTTTCATTTCCGTTGTATATATTGTAGCTCTTTATAACATAAATCGGCTTGGTTAGTGTTTCGCTTTCACTTGTCTTAGCAGGCTGTTTTGTTTCAGGAGAGTTTGTATCTGAAACTATCTGTGAAGAAGAATTTTCTTTTTCGGTTTTGCTTGAACTTTGGCAGCCTGAAACTGATGATATAACAAAGAGACAAGATAATGTAACGGTCATTATTTTTTTTATCCTGTTCATAAGCATAAATCTCCATTTCTGTTGTACATTGTTTAAAACTTTCTTGGTTTTATAAATTTGTATTTCAGCTTGATTCCTTTTCTACGAGTGTCCAGGAAACAGTTTCTGAATTTACTTCATTTTTATCTATAAGATTAAGCATCTGCATTGCCGCCTTTTGACCGATTCTTCTCGTCCCGTGTGCAAGAGATGTAATTTTGATAGGAGACAGCTCGCTTAACTGGCTGTTGTCAAAACTTACTACGGCAATATCATCCGGAATATTTACGCCTTTATTTAGAAGTGTTTTTACCAGATAATAGGCTATTTCGTCATTGTAACACACAACGGCAGTACATTTTTTGAGTACAGTTTCACAGAAACTGTCAAAAAAAATGTGATGGTCATTTAGGAGATGCTCTCTGGAATCAGTGTCAAACCAAAGGACATTTTTATCCGAAAAGCTTAAATTCGCATCTGTAAGAGCCTTCAAATATCCGTTGTATCGTCCATGTCCCTGAAGGTCATCAATTTTAAAAATTCCGGCAATATTAGTATGACCCTTATTTATAAGATAGTTTGTAAGCTGATAGCCGCCGCCTAAATTATCATCGGTTATGGAAGTGTGCTTTTTGAGCTGAGGGTAACATCCGTAAATAAAAAGTATCGGTATATCCCGCTGTTCAAACTGCTGATACAAATCTATATTTGGTGACGGAAGAGCGGTTTTTGAACCTTCCATTATAAGACCGTCAATATTTAACTGCAGAAGATTTTGCAGGATTTTACGTTCTTCGTCCACACGATTTTGTGTGGCATATACATAGACGGCATAATTTTTTTTACTTAGGCTGTGCTGAATGTCTTTTAAAACATTTGGAAATATGTAGTCGTTTATATAAGTAGTAACTACTGCGATACTATTGCTTTTGATATTCTTTTTCTGTTTCACGATACGAGAACCGCTTCCCTGACGGCGCTCTATCATACCGTTTGCAACAAGTACGGCAAGAGCATTGCGTGCTGTCTGTCTGCTCACGTTGTTTTTTGAAGCTATTTCTAATTCAGTTGGAAGAAAACCGGTGTCATTGTATGCACCCTGAAAGATTTCTTCCTGAAGTTTATTTGCTATTGTTAAATACTTGGCTGGCATAAGTACCCCCTTTTTGGTTATATTTTTTTCAAATATATTATGTTATGTATATTGTACTACAAATTTAACGGATTTGCAATTTATTTGTATTGTATATAGCAATGTGAAAATACAAATATATAACAAAAGAGAGATATAAATTCAAAAAATAAGATTATATTTAAATGTTTTTATATGAAAAATTAAAATAATTTGCATAAATGTGCATATAATGTATGTGTAAATCAGCAAATAAATATAATTATTAAATAAAAATGTAATCAGAATAATAATGAGACAAAATTTAAAATTAGATGATAAGATAAAAATAACCAAAATTCTATAAATACATATGTAAAAAATAACTAATATGTATTTTAAAAAGATAGTTATTATAAAATTTGTAGACTAAAAAGTGCACAAAAAAATACAATAAAAGTCAAAAATGATTGACAAATGTATTCGCAATGACTAATATATTGTGTATAAAATAAATTGATTTAAGCACAATCAATAAAGGAGGAGTAAATTATGAGAATGAAGAAATTTTTAGCAGCAACACTTACAGCAGCTATGGTATTTTCACTTACCGCTTGTGGAGGTTCATCAGATTCAAGTTCAGGAAAGGGAGATACAGCTTCAAGTTCAAGTGACAGTTCAGGAGACAAAATTTCAATCGGATTTGCACAGGTTGGACATGAATCGGATTGGCGTACAGCAAGTACAGAGTCATGCCGTTCAACATTTTCTGAGGAAAACGGTTATGATCTTAAGTTCGTTGACTGCGACAACAAATCAGCAGATCAGCTTGAGGCAGTAAGAAACTTCATCGAGCAGGAAGTTGATTACATAATCATTGACCCTATCGTTACAACAGGATGGGATACAGTATTGAAAGAAGCAAAGGATGCAGGTATTCCGGTACTTGTTATTGACCGTGAAATAGAAGCTGATGACAGTCTTTACACCGCCTGGGTTGGTTCAGACTTCACAGCAGAAGGTCAGGCAGCAGGTGCATGGCTTAAAGCATATCTTGACGCAAAGAAGATTACAAAGAAGGTCAATATTGTAACTATCGCAGGAACAAACGGTTCATCAGCTCAGATTGGACGTACAAAAGGATTCAATCAGTATGTTGAGTCAAACGGATGGAATCTTCTTGATGAGCAGGACGGTGATTTCACTCAGGACGGTGGTCAGAAGATTATGGAGTCATATCTTAAATCATATAAAGATATTGACGTAGTTGTATGCCAGAATGATAATGAGGCATTTGGTGCAATTGATGCATTAAAGGCAGCAGGTAAGACATATGGTAAAGACGGAGACATTATCATTATCTCATTTGATGCAACAAATGCAGGTCTTACAGATGTTAAGGACGGAGCTATCAATGCAGACTTTGAGTGTAACCCTCTTGCAGCACCATATGTTGAGGACATTATCAAGAAACTCAAAGATGGCAGCCAGCCTGAAAGCAAGAAGATATATGTTGATGAGTCTTGCTTCGCTTGTGATGATACAGTTACAACATTCAAGACTGATGAAGACAAAGAAATCACAATGACGGTTGTAGATGACAGTGTTCTTAAGGAGCGTGCATACTAATAAAAAGTATGTCAATGAATGAAAAAAAGTTTAGAAAATTTAAGCAATAATAATATCAGAGAATCCGAATAGCATTTTTGAAGGTACAGCATTTTGTTGGCGGGCTGCCCGAGAGGGAGTGAACGGTGACGCTGTTGAATGCTGTACCGGATTCTCTTATTTTGTTAAAAATATATGAAAGCTTTAAGGTGTTTTTCGAAAAATTAGATTTTTCATATGTTTTTAAGAAAACATGAAAGGAGACGGTGCAGATGAAGGAAAATGAAGTTTTAACCATGCGTGGTATCAACAAAACTTTTCCGGGAGTAAAAGCATTAAGTGGTGTTGACTTTACACTTAGAAAAGGTGAGATACATGCTCTTATGGGTGAAAATGGTGCCGGAAAATCAACACTTATAAAAGTGCTTACCGGTGTATACGATTTTGAAGCCGGTGAGATAAGAGTTGATGGGATTGAAGGACCTGTCATAAATCATTCGACACAGGAGGCGCAGCAGAAAGGAATAGCAACAGTTTATCAGGAGGTAAATCTTTGTCCGAATCTTACGGTTGCCGAAAATCTTTTCATAGGAAGAGAGCCAAGAAATGCTCTTGGACTTATCCAGTGGAAAAAGATGAACAAGATGGCACAAAAGATAGTCGATGATCTCGATATAGACATAGACGTTACTGTAACTCTTGAAAATTATTCGGTTGCACTGCAGCAGATGGTCGCAATTGCGAGAGCAGTAGACATGGATTCTAAGGTTCTTATATTAGACGAACCGACTTCTTCACTTGATGACAGTGAAGTAGAAAAGTTGTTTAAGATGATGCTTAGGTTGAAAAAAGAGGGTGTAGGAATTGTATTTGTTACACATTTCCTTGAACAGGTATATGCGGTATGTGATATGATAACTGTTTTGAGAAACGGTGAGCTTGTAGGTGAGTATCCGGTAGCGGAACTACCTAGAGTAGAACTTGTCGCAAAAATGATGGGTAAGAACTTTGATGACCTTGCTTCAATAAAAGAGGCAGAAAGTTCAGTTAAGGATGAGGTTATCATAGATGCAAAAGGACTTGGTCACAAAGGAAAAATCAAACCGTTTGACCTTATCATACATAAAGGTGAAGTTATTGGTCTTACCGGTCTGCTTGGTTCAGGACGAAGCGAACTTGCCAGAGTAATCTACGGAGCTGACAAAACACAGAGCGGTACGCTCAAGGTAAAAGGAAAGGAAGTTAAAATAAATTCACCTATAGATGCCATGAAACTAGGAATGGGATTTCTTCCTGATGACAGAAAGGCAGAGGGTGTAATTGCAGACCTTTCAATAAGAGAAAATATAATACTTGCAGTTCAGGCAAAAAGAGGTATGTTCAGACTTTTGCCGAGGGCAGAGCAGGAAAAGATTGCAGACAAATATATCAAAGAAATACAGGTTAAGACGCCTAGCATGGAAGTACCTATAAGCCAGTTGTCAGGTGGTAACCAGCAGAAGGTAATTCTTGGAAGATGGCTTGCAACAAATCCTGATTTCCTTATACTTGATGAACCTACAAGAGGTATTGATATAGGTACGAAAACAGAAATTCAGAAACTTATAATAAAACTTGCAAAGGAAGGCAAGGCGGTAATATTTATCTCATCTGAGATTGAAGAAATGCTTAGAACATGTGATAGGATGGTTGTACTCAGAGACGGAGTCAAGGTTGGAGAGATTGACGACGAAATGACACAGAATTCTATCATGAAAGCTATTGCGGGAGGTGACAAGGATGAGTAAGGAGAAAAACTCGTTTTGGAAAAAATGCACTGGAAGTAAATTGTTTTTTCCTGCTGTATGTTTGATATTAGTAATTCTTGTTAATGTAATTAAATCACCAAGCTTTTTACAGATTTCAATAAATAACGGTGTATTATATGGAAGACTGATAGATATAGCAAACAGAGGAAGTGAGATAGCCATACTTGCTATAGGAATGACTCTCACGATAGCCGTATCAGCAGGAACAGATATATCTGTAGGTTCGGTTATGGCACTTGTTGCTTCATGCTGCTGTACATCACTTGTAGGATATGGAGTAAGTTCAGCATCAGCAGTTAAACACCCTATCATATTCGGTGTACTGTTTGGAATACTTATAGGCGGTATCTGTGGATGTTTTAACGGTTTTATGGTATCAAAACTTAAAGTACAGCCTATGGTTGCGACGCTTGTACTTTATACGGCTGCAAGAGCGATAGGTCTTGTTGTAAGCAACAACCAGATAACTTATGTGCGTGTAAAAGAGTACAAATATCTCGGAAACTTCTGGCATATAGGAAATTGGGAATGCCCGATACCTACTCCGATATTTGTAGCCATAATATGTGTAATACTTGCTACAATCCTTCTTAAAAAGACAGCGCTTGGAATGTACATACAGGCTGTTGGTATAAATCCAAAAGCAGCGAGAATTATGGGTATCAATTCAGCACTTATAATTTTTATATGTTATGTAATATGTGGTCTTGGCGCAGGTGTTGCAGGAACAGTTGCATCATCAAGAATTTATTCGGCTGATTCAAACAATATAGGTTTGAATTTTGAAATGGATGCAATTCTTGCAGTAGCACTTGGAGGAAACAGCCTTGCAGGCGGTAAATTCTCACTTGCAGGTTCTATCATCGGAGCATATACAATACAGGCACTTTCTACAACACTTCTTGCCTTTGGTGTAAAGACAGAGCAGGCACCTGTTATCAAAGCTATTGTTATTATTATAATTGTTGCGATTCAGGCTCCGGCAATTCAGAGTTATATTAAAAACAGAAAAGCACGCAAGGCTAGTGCTACCGGAGGGGAGGCTGTTGCGAAATGAAGAATAAAAAAATAAAAATTGGCGGCAATAATCTTTTATTGCTTATTACGATAGTTCTTTTTATAGTTATGTACGGTATAGGATGTGTTGTGTATGATGATAAGGGATTTGGTCATTTTCAGACATTTTTAAATCTTCTTATTACAAATGCAGGTCTTATATGTGTAGCCTGTGGTATGACATGTGTAATGCTTACAGGCGGAATCGATATCTCAGTAGGTTCACTTGTCGGACTTGATTGTATGATAATGGCATACGGTATGACAAATCTTAAATGGAGTCCGTTTGTTGCAATAGCAGTTGTACTTATTGTAGGTATTGTGTTTGGTGCGGTTCAGGGATTTCTTATTGGTGTACTTGGTATTCAGCCGTTCATCATATCAATGGCAGGAATGTTCTTTGCAAGAGGTATGATAGCTGTTATCACTACAGAAATGGTAAATATCAACAATGCAACATTTGTAAAATGGGCTGATTGGAAACTTGAACTTCCATTTGGAGGATATACAAATAAACATGGTGTTATGATGAATCCTTTCATCAGAATGCCGGTTATTATAGCACTTATTGTAGTAGCCGCTACATTCATAATATTGAAGTTTACAAAGTTCGGACGTTCACTTTACGCTGTTGGTGGAAGTGAATCATCAGCAAAACTTATGGGATTGAATGTAAAAAAGACAAAGATGAAAGCTTATATGTTATCTTCATTCCTTTGCTCAATCGGTGGAATTTTATATTGTTTGAACAGTATGTGCGGATTCGTCGCTCAGGCAAAATTCATGGAAATGGATGCGATAGCTTCATCAGTAATCGGTGGAACACTTCTTACAGGTGGTGTCGGAAACGTAATCGGAACATTGTTTGGTGTACTCATTAAAGGTACTATTGATACACTTGTACATACAAACGGTAAACTTCTTTCATCATGGTCAAGTATCGCTATTTCAGCATTGCTTTGTTTCTTTATAGTGCTTCAGGCTGTATTTGCACTTGTAAAAGAAAAGAGAAAAGAGTGATAGGAATACAATGTTAAACACTGCCGGTTCCACTACAGGTGTGAACGGTATCCAAATTGAGAAAAAAACCATATTTTTATTTGTAACAATACTTGATTAAATCTTGAATTTAAGGTATTATTAGTATGGTGTTAAGAAAAAACTAAATTATTTTAGGAAAAAATATCATCTGATGTTTTGGGCGGTCTTAACAGCCGGAAACATCAGATGTTGTTGCATTAAAAACAAAAAAATATAACGAGAGGAAAAGGAGAAAAAGATGGAAGTAAAAAATTATAAATTTTGGTTTTGTACCGGTTCACAGGATTTATATGGAGATGAGTGTCTTGCAAATGTTGCAGCACATTCAAAGCAGATAGTTGAAGCGTTAAATGCTTCTGGAAAACTTCCTTTTGAGGTTGTGTTAAAGCCAACCCTTATTACAAATGAACTTATCAGAAAAACATTTAATGAAGCTAACAATGATCCTGAATGTGCAGGTGTTATTACATGGATGCATACATTTTCACCGGCAAAATCATGGATTTTAGGGCTTCAGGAGTATAGAAAGCCATTACTTCATTTACATACACAGTTTAATATGGAAATCCCATATGATACTATAGATATGGATTTCATGAACGAAAATCAGGCAGCACACGGTGACAGAGAGTACGGTCATATCGTTACACGTATGAAGATTGAGCGCAAGGTTGTTGTAGGACACTGGTCTGACGAAAAAGTTCAGGAGAAGATAGGCTCATGGATGAGAACAGCAGTAGGTGTTGTTGAGAGCAGCCATATCAGAGTTATGCGTGTTGCTGACAACATGAGAAACGTTGCCGTTACTGAAGGTGACAAGGTAGAAGCTCAGCTTAAATTTGGCTGGGAAGTAGATGCATATCCTGTAAATGAGATTGCAGAGGCAGTAGCAGCAGTTTCAGAGTCAGATACAAATGCACTTGTCGATGAATATTATGACAAATATGACATTCTGCTTGAGGGCAGAGACCCGGCAGAATTTAGAAAGCATGTCGCTGTACAGGCTCAGATAGAAATTGGTTTTGAAAGATTTTTAAAGGAAAAGAATTATCAGGCAATAGTAACTCACTTTGGTGACCTTGGTGCACTTAAACAGCTTCCGGGACTTGCTATTCAGAGACTTATGGAAAAAGGTTATGGATTTGGAGCAGAGGGTGACTGGAAAGTTGCAGCTATGGTTCGTCTTATGAAAGTTATGACAGCAGGCATGAAAGATGCAAAAGGAACATCAATGCTTGAGGATTACACATACAATCTTGTTCCGGGCAAAGAGGGAATACTTGAAGCTCATATGCTTGAGATATGTCCGTCAATCGCAGAGGGACCAATTCAGATTAAGTGCCAGCCGCTTTCTATGGGTGACAGAGAAGACCCGGCAAGACTTGTATTTACATCTAAGAATGGTCACGGTATTGCAACATCACTTATTGACCTTGGAAACCGTTTCAGACTTATCATCAACGATGTTGAGTGCAAACAGACAGAAAAGCCAATGCCAAAACTTCCGACAGCTACAAACTTTTGGACACCGGAACCTGACCTTTATACAGGAGCAGAGGCATGGATTCTTGCCGGTGGTGCACATCATACAGCATTTACATATGACCTTACGGCAGAGCAGATGTGTGACTGGGCTGCTATGATGGGAATTGAAGCAGTAGTTATAAACAAAGATACAAATATCAGAGATTTCAAGAGAGATCTTATGCTTGGTGACATTGTTTATCGTTAGAAATCAGGAGGAAAATATAAATGAAAGATATAATTGAAAGCGGAAAGACAGCCCTCGGTATCGAGTTCGGTTCTACAAAGATAAAAGCAGTTCTTATAGATGAAAACAACAACCTTATTGCGACAAGTGGTCACAAATGGGAAAACAAATATGAAAACGGTGTATGGACATACAGCCTTGATGATATTTGGAAAGGACTTCAGGACTGCTACAGTAAACTTGCTGCAACAGTAAAAGAAAAATATGACGCTGAAATCACAAAAATCGGTGCTATGGGATTCAGTGCAATGATGCACGGTTACATGGCTTTTGACAAAGATGATACTCTCTTAGTTCCATTCAGAACGTGGAGAAATACTATAACATCAGAAGCTTCTGACAAACTTACGGAAGTATTTGATTTCAATATTCCACAGAGATGGAGTATTGCACATCTCTATCAGGCAATTTTAAATAAAGAGAGCCATGTAAAAGACGTAGATTTCTTCACAACTCTTGCCGGATATATTCACTGGCAGCTTACAGGCAAAAAAGTTCTCGGTGTAGGTGATGCATCAGGAATGTTCCCTATTGACAGTACAACAGGAACATATGATGAAAAAATGCTTGGTCGGTTTGATGAACTTGTTGCACCTGAAGGATTTTCTTGGAAACTTAAAAATATCCTTCCGGGAGTTTTGTCAGCAGGCGAAGATGCAGGCGTTCTGACAGAAGAAGGAGCAAAGAAACTTGACGTTTCAGGAAAGCTTCAGGCAGGAACTCCTATATGCCCTCCTGAAGGTGATGCAGGAACAGGAATGGTTGCAACAAACAGTATTGCTGTAAGAACAGGTAATGTTTCAGCAGGAACATCCGTATTTGCAATGATTGTTCTTGAGAAGAGACTTAAGAAAGCATACAGACAGATAGATATGGTTACAACTCCTGTAGGAGATGCAGTTGCAATGGTACATTGTAACAACTGTACATCTGAGATAAATGCATGGGTTGACCTTTTCGGTGAGTATTCAAAGCTCATGGGATTGGAAGTAACACCCGAAGAGATATTTGACAAATTATTTAAACAGGCATTGCTTGCAGAAAAAGACGGTGGCGGAATTGTTGCTTACAACTATTTCTCAGGCGAGCATGTAACAGGATTTGAAGAGGGACGCCCATTACTCGTAAGAGAGACAAACGCTAAATTTAATCTTGCAAACTTCATGAGAGTACAGCTCTATACAGCACTTGGTGCATTAAAGACAGGTCTTGACATTCTCTTTAAAGAGGAAAAAGTTGAAGTTGACTCAATCTTTGGTCATGGCGGATACTTTACAATAAAGGGTGTAGGACAGAAGATTCTTGCAGGAGCCATCAACACACCTGTATCAGTTATGGAAACAGCAGGAGAAGGTGGAGCATGGGGAATCGCAATCCTTGCATCATATATGGTAAATAAAAAAGACGGACAGTCACTTCAGGACTACTTAAGCAAAGAAGTATTTGCAAACCAGAATGGTGAAGTCGTAGACCCTGATCCAGAGGATGTAAAGGGATTCGATGAATTTATTGAGAAATATACAAAGTGTCTTGCAATCGAAAGAGCAGCAGTTGATAATCTTAAAAATACAAGATAGTATATAGTGATTAGACAGTTTTAAGAATATTAAAAGCCGGTGAATTATATCATAATGATTCATCGGCTTTTTTCTTGCCAACTTTTTTTTCGCATAGTATACTTAATGATGCAAGGAGCAAAAGATATTCAATGTTGATTATACAAAATAACGTAAGGAGAAAGATATGACTTTTACAGAGAAAATTGAGGATATATTACCTGAGATAGACATAGATACAGGACTCATGTACTGTGGTGATGATGAAGAACTGTTTGAGGAAGTGGTCGGAGAATTTATTGATGGAGAAATGACAGCATCTATCGAAGAAAATTATAAAAATGAAAACTGGAAAGATTATCAGATACAGGTTCATGCGGTTAAGGGAACAAGTCTCACAATCGGTGCCAAGAAACTGCATGAGGAAGCAATGGATATTGAGCAGTCAGTCAAAAAAGGTGATGTTGATTTCACAAAAGAGCATCACGAGGCATTTATGAGTCATTATAAAAATGTTTTGGAAGGGCTTAAAAGATGTATAGAGTAATGATTGTTGAAGATGATGATATTATAGCGGGGACAGTAAAAAAACATCTGGAACAATGGCAGTATTCGGTTCATATAGTATCGGATTTATCAAATGTAATAGGAGAGTTTACAGAGTATTCGCCGCATATTGTTCTTATGGATATAAAACTTCCGTTTTATAATGGGTATCATTGGTGCAGTGAAATACGCAAAGTCTCAAAACTTCCTATTATGTTTTTATCATCAGCTTCAGATAATATGAATATAGTTATGGCTATGAATATGGGAGCAGATGACTTTGTGACAAAACCATTTGACCTTGAAGTGCTTACGGTGAAGATACAGGCACTTATAAGAAGAAGCTATGATTTTTCTGTCGGAAACAGTGTTATATCTCACAGGGATGCCATGTTAAATCTTACTGACGCAACAGTTGTTTATAAGGATAAAAAACTTGAACTGACAAAAAATGAATTAAAAATCTTGCAGATGCTTATGGAAAATAAAGAAAAGATAGTTTCAAGGGATGATTTGATGGCTAAAATCTGGGAAAGTGATGATTATATAGACGAAAATACGCTTTCGGTTAATGTAAACAGATTGAGGAAAAAGCTTTCAGGTATAGGACTTGATGATTTTATCATAACGAAAAAGGGACTTGGTTATAAACTGGGATAGTGTTATACCATGAAAATCAGAATGCCAAATCTATAGAAGAATGGAAAAAACGTATGAAAATATTTATTTCTTATATAAAAACAAATATATTGTGGGTTATTTTTTTCATAGCACTTATTTTGTTCCAGACAGTGTATATGCACTTGGCCGGGATTAGTCAGAATGACTGTATATACGGACTGATTCTTGGAAGTATAGTTTTTTTAGTAGTATTTTGTAGTGCATTTGCAGTGTATTTTAAGAAATATAAAAAGCTTCAAAGAATTGAACTGCTTGATATTGATGAGCAGTCTGATATGCCGGAAACATCGGACTGTATTGAACAGTTGTATCAGGATATAGTAGAAAATCAGGTTATAAGCCGAAAACAAATGAGGGCTGATAAAGATAAGACAAACAGTGAAATGCTGCAATATTACGGAATGTGGGTGCATCAGATAAAAACACCGATAGCGGCAATGCACCTTTTATTGCAAACCGATTTAAGTATGGCTGCTGATGATGAAAGTGAGGAAGAAATATATTTCAGAGTCAGTGAATTAAAAAAAGAATTGTCAAACGAATTGTTCCGGATAGAGCAGTATACGGAGATGGCATTGGAGTATCAGCGTGTACAGTCAGAATCAAACGACTTTGTACTGGGAAAAATAAAACTCGACAAAGTTATAAGGGAGTCCATAAGAAAGTATGCAAAGATATTTATAAGAAAGAAACTTTCAATGCATTATGAGGGAACTGACATAGCAGTTGCGAGTGATGAGAAATGGCTCAGTTTTATAATAGAACAAATTCTTTCAAATGCAATTAAATATACAAAGGCAGGGAGTATTACGATAAATGTATTGCCAAATGTTTCAAACAAAATAGTTTGTCTGGAAATTGCCGATGAGGGAATTGGAATAAGTGCGGAAGATATACCGAGAGTGTTTGAAAAAGGATATACAGGCTACAACGGACATGAAAATAAGTCATCAACCGGAATCGGACTTTATCTTTGCAAGCAGACAGCAGATAAACTCGGTCATAGGTTAGAAATTGAATCAGAGAAGAAAAAGGGAACAAAGGTGAGGATATATTTTTATACATAAATTTCCGTTTAGGGGAAAAATCAACCATAACCATTTAGACACGAAAATCGACCATTTAAGCATGATTTAACAAATTATCAAATAAATGTAATATAATAATCCAACGAGTCAGATATGATTTAGAAAAAATGTTATATGAAGAAAACACAGGGAGAGGATTGTTTATGTTAGAATATTTGATTGATGATTTGGTTATCTGGGCATATAGGAATGAATTGCTCAAGGATTATGAAAAGAGATATGTTTACGAATATGCTATACAGGTTATATTGTATAATATGATGCTGCTTGTAGTGACATTTCTGATAAGTGTATTTACTAACAATATTCAGAGCTTTATTATGTTTATGATATTCTTTGTAATGCTTAGAAGAAATCTGGGTGGTTTTCACTTTAAAAATAAATATATCTGTATGACAGTGTCAATAAGTATGTATGTTATAATCACATTTTTTGGCGGTGAAATATTTCTGTTATATGAGAACTATATTTTTATAATATGGGGAGTTTTAGCGATATTATGTTTGTTTATGCCGGCATTGAAGGACAAGAATTATAATAAAAAAGTTGTTAATATACTGATTTGCATTGATGTTGTGTTGATGTTTACAGGAATTTATCTGAAAATTCAATGTGTGTCATGGGCAGTACTATTTAATATAGCTGTGTTGTCTATGTTTATATTTCAAAAATTTATGGAAGTTTTAAATTGGAATGCGGAAGAGGAAAAATAATGGTAACCATAGTGCTTTGTGATGATGAAGTTGAAAGTTTGCAAAGAACTGAAGCTGAAATAGAAAGAATAAAAGAAAAATTACCATATCCTGTCGATGTGGTAAAGTATGCGGATACAGATTATCTTATGGAGAGAATTGATAATCGTGAGCTGCAAAGTGATATATTGATAGTGGATGTAGATATGCCTAAAATGTCAGGGCTTGATATAGCGAAATATATAAGGCAGAATAAATTGGATATTATTATAATTTTTCTGACGGGGCATGATGAATATGTATACAGTTCCTTTGAATTTGCACCATTGAGGTATATAAGAAAAGAATTTATAAAAGAAGAATTGTTGTATGCTTTGCTGGCAGCCTGCAGAAATGTTGATACTAAAAGAAATGAGTATGTGTGGATAAAAACAATAAATGGAGACTACAATGTCAAAACAAGTGAAATTTTGTATTATGAAATTGAAAATAGAAGGTGTAACATATATATGTCAGATGGGGTGGTGTTTAGCACAAAATATAAAATAAAAGACATTAGGAAATTGATAGAGCAGAAAGACGATGCGTTTGTACAAATAAACAGCGGCTGTGTTGTGGGAATCAGACATATTAAATTTATGAGTAAAGGTGACATAGGAGTTAAAACGGATAAAATATTGCAGATAGCAAGGCGGAAAAAGGCTGAAGTAGAAAAAATTGTGTTAGATTACTGGGGGGATAAGTTATGAATACATATGTGCTGAGTGTTTTGTTAAATTTGGTTTCATCTCTGATGGAACCTTTTTTTTCGATAGTATTTGTAAGTGCATTTATGGGTGAAAGGTTTGATAAACGAAAGAAAGATATAGCGGCTTTGACAATAATAATACAGTTTATTTTTTGTATGTTTGCAGACAAAGTTGCGATATTTTCGATTTTAAAGTTTTTAATTTGTCATTTGATTAGTTTAACCGGTTTGTGGGTAATATATTTGAAAAATTATGACAGAGTATTTTTTATAACCATAATAGATATGGTGTCAATTGTGTTTATTGATGGTATTACATCATATGCCATAGCATTTGTTATTCAAAAACCGTTAAACATCATTTTGCAAGGAACAAGATATCGTGTTATTGGAATAGTACTGGCATTGACATTTAAGTGTGTTTTTGTTTTTGGAATAAAAATATGCTTTAGGGATGCGAGAATGCTGAGAAGAAACAGCATGATAGTCATAGCACTTTTGTCATCAGGGATTATGGCACTGTCATTATATTTATATAATGACTGCTTAAAAAAAGCCGGTGTCTCTTTCATGCAAATGCTTATGGCTGCTATTTTAACGATAATGTATATTTTAGTTATATTCAGTATATTTATGCTAGATGACAATAGAAATAAAGGCGAAGAACTGGCACTTATCACTTTACACAGTGAAATTTTAAACAAGTCACTTTTAGAGGAACGGATAACATTTGACATGTGGAGAAACAGACTGCATGATTATAAAAATCAGCTTATTTATATAAGAGAATTATTGGAAAAACAACAATATAAAAAAATATCAGAAATTGTGGATAAAGAGATTGGAGAGTTAAAGAGACAGTCAATATATATAGAAAGCGGCTATCTGGGAATAGATGCGATAATAAATTCAAAACTTATGTATGCACAGGGAAAAGGCATACATACGATATACAATATTAAGATACCGGCTGGGCTAAAAATTGATGATGAAGTTGTGGCTTCGGTTTTGGGAAATCTTATAGATAATGCAATAAGAGCTTCATTATTAACGGAAGAAAAATATTTTGAGATAAATATTGTATATGTATTTGAAAATCTTAATATAAAAATATCTAACAGTACAAGCTCTAAAAGAATAAATTTTGAGAAGAGCAGCAAGTCAGAGTCAGGGGTACATGGAATAGGGATAAACAGCGTGAGAAACAATGTAAAAAGATTGCATGGCACGTTTGACATATCGCAGCGTGAAAATATAGTGGTTGCAGCAGTAAAAATACCTGTAAAAAAATAGATACGGCTGATTGGTGACCATTTAGACACGAAAAACGACCAAATAGACACAATTTTACACAAGAAGGATTTAATGTGGTAAGGTGTAAGTGTTTCGAAACAAATAATGCTTAGGAGGTGAAAAGAATGTTTGGAAAGAAAGTTGAAGAATTTTTGGAAAATGTGGCTGTAAAGCATGCAACAAGTGCAAGCAGTTTAGTATTCTATGAGCCGAAGGTGCCAAAGAAACTTATGCAGATTATTAAAAAGGAAAGTAAGTAGGACTTAAGGAAAAGTATTGAAAGAAAAGCACAAGATAAGTTAAAGTACAAAAGAAATTAGTAATGTTTTTATAATAGGGGGAACAATATAATCTCTCACCCTTTAACTCTACCCGGGGTGAGAGATTTTTAAAATTGTATTAAAAGGAGTGAACAGGTATGAAAAAATATTTTTTGATTTTGATTGGAATTTTTGTTTGTCTGGTCTGCGTTGACGGCAAAAAAGCAGATGCATATTCGGTTGAGCTGCAGAAAGATGGAATATATGCGGAAACATTACCAAAACCGGTTGTAGATAATTCAGTTGTTTTATTTAAAAAGTACGTAGATAAGGCAAGAAAATATTATAAGAAGTATAAGAAGAATAATGCATATACGCTGCTTTCTAATGTACCGGAAGAATATCGTATTTTTATTCCGATTGTGAAAGATATTGAGCCATCAGATAAGATTGTAATAAAAACTCCGTTTTATATTTATGACCCTACAGACGCTGCGGGAAATACAAGTTATGAATATTATTTTGTTGCAGAAAAGAATGGGAAGAAAATGTGTATATTCTGCATTACTATTTCTACAGATAATAAAAAAATTTACTTTTATTATGACAATGTAATAGATAAATATTCCAAATTTAATGACAAGATGATGGAAGAAGGTGCCATAATTTATGAAATTGATGGTGTTATCTATGAGCAGACAAAAAACAAAAAAATTGTGGTATTAGACCAGTCAGACCATAGTGGGGCAACGGAAATAATTGGGGATATTGATACTAATCTGGAGAAGATGATTGAAAAATTTAAAAATAAAAGTTTCGATGATAAAAAGGAAGAAATTTTTGAGTGCCTTGCCGGAGTAAAAGAAGAAAAGGTTGTCAAAAAGTCGGAAGAAAATTTAAAACTTGATTTGAAAGATGAGTATGTAGGTGATGAAAGTATAGAAAATAACAGTAGTAAAAAAGGAATATATATTGGAATTGCTGCTGCTATTGCAGCTATTATCGGAGCAGGTGTCATGGTGAAAAAATACAGGATAAGATAGCTAAAGGAGCTTTCGATGAAATATATATTAAAAAACATTAAATCTTTTGTAAAAGATTATACAAAAATATTTGTGTTATTGATTATCACAATCTCTGCATCAACTTTGATAATTCATTTGTCTTATGGAATGTTTCGTGAGTATAAGGATAGGAGTGAATTGAGTAAGAGTGTAACAAATAGGATAGATTTAAAACTTAAAAGTTCTTATTCAAAAAGGATTGGGTCAGATACAAGCGGTACGTTTGAAACAATGGGAGATTTGAATAGTCAGATATATGATAGGACCGACGATGTACGGGATGTAACAGTGCAGGATGTAAAAAAGTTTGCAAAAGAGCTTGATTTTGAAACGTCAAATAAATTGTTAAATGTTCAAACAGGTATTTTACAGGGAAAGTATAGATTTGAGACAAATTTTTTGATTGCAAAGGGAAAGATTACAAACAGTGCCGAGTATGGATTTGATTCACTTTATAATTTTACTTTCGGATACCAAACAACGAATACATTTCAATATGGAAGATATTTTAGTGATGAAGAATATTCCGACGGAAAAAAGGTGTGCATAATGTATGGTTTTCAAAAAAATCTGCGTGGTGAATATTTGGAAAAAAAATTGTCAGATGATGGAACTGTGATTATTGATGGGGAAAAATATAAGATTATAGGACTTCAAAATGGTATCGGTACAGGATATATTCCTATTACAGCGGTAAAAGGGGAAAGTGTTCTTCTTGATAAAATTACTTTTCAGTTTAAGGATAATATATCTCTGCGTGAAGTTAATTTGTTGTTGGGAACGGCAAAAAAAGTTTTTGGAGACAGCGTTGATGCTGAGTATAAACTGGTACAATCGGATGAAAATGGTTCTTTTTATAGTACGGTTTTAATTCTTATAGTTATGGTATCAATGGTAGCAGCATTTAATTTTTGTGCATTGTATCATTATATACTTATGACACGTCGAAGAACACTAAATATATTGAGAATATGCGGATTGAGTTATAGTAAGAGTATGTGGCTTTATTTGGGCGAGTGTTCAATATTATCAGTTGTGACATATTTTGTAACCGTTGTTTTATTCCGGTTTGTACTTATGCCTTTTTTGAGTGGAAAAGTAAATGTATTTGATTTTCATTATAAAATGCAGGTATATGTGATACTTTTTATGGTTTGGTATTTATCCTCTTTTTTGCTTCAATATGTGATGATTAGATGGAACTTAAAAAAGATGGTTGTTATTGCTTAATCATATAAGGATGGGGAGGAAAACGGTATGATATGGAGATATGCGATGCGTGAATGTAAAATGCATATTGTGATGTCTGTTTTATGTTTTGTACAGGCAGTATTTTTGTTTGCAATTGTTATTGGAATGATTTCAATTTTTATGAGCAGATATTCGGGGTATCAGCCTGTGCAGAAACTCGTAGAACAGAAAGGATTTATCTGTAATATGACAGGCAGCCAGCATATAGCAGATGGAGACTTAGAAGGAAAGATGGTAGAGAATTCAGAGGCGTATGAAAAGATGTTGAAAAATGCGAAAGTCTGTGGTCAATACAGCGTTAATGCATTTGTGGGAGAAGAAAATGAGGAAATTGAGGAAAAACGTAAGGAAGGTTCTTATTTCCAAAATTTAAGAGCATATGATGATGAATTGATTAAAGGATTTGAGCCAAAGCTGCAGTCGGGAAACTGGTTGAAACAGGAAAATAAAAATGGCAGCCAGCTTGAAGCGGTAGTGCTGCAAAGCAGTGATAAATATAAAACAGTAGATACAGTATATCTGGATAACAATTCTGCGACTAAACTAAAGACTAAAATACCTGTAAAGATTGTCGGTATTATTGACAGAAATTCAGATATTATTTATCAGTCAGCTAATAACAGAAGTTTTATAGATTACCGTATACTTTTCAGTAATATGGTGGCGGAATCAGAGGATTTGAAAAAAATTTCCTATGTGGATGGTATAAATAATTTTCTGCCTGAGACATTCTTTGTATCGAAAAAGAATCTTGACAGTGTGCAGGAACATTATGCAGCTAAAGAATCAGAAAAAAATCTGTCCGATAATTATGAAAATGTTTTAAAAACAAAGAAAGAAATTTTTATGACGAGCATGGAAGGAATAGTTTTTATTACAATGGATAAAAATTGTTCAGATGCAGTATATGGGTATAATAAAAACAGGGTTGCGCAGATATCGCAGTTTAGTTTTTTACATGAACTCGATTATATAAAAAACAATACCTGGCAGAATATTATGGCAAACATTTCGGAACTTATTCCGGCAGGCATTGGGATGATTATATTTACAGTCATATCATTTGTTACGCTTTCTACTCTTATGTATCAAAAAAATATGCGTAAATATTCTGTTTATTATATGTATGGTCTGACCTGGCATAATATATTTAAAATCCATATTACATATATTTTTATGATTATTTTTGTAGCGTTGATATTTGGAATAGTGGCAATTTATGCTGTGCACTCTATGGGGATATGGAATATGACAAATGTTAATGTTGGAGTCATGCAGATAGCAGGCTGTCTTGTTACAATGTTTTTGCTGATGTTTGTGGCTTCACTTATGTGTCTTTCTATGGTTAATGGGAAATCGGCAAAGAGAATTATGCAGGAGGTTGAGTAGAATGTTTTGTTTAAAGAATATTGTAAAAACCTATAATAAGGGAAAAAGCAATGAATATGAGGCACTTCATGGAATATCAATGGAGGTAAAGGATGCCGAACTTACAGCAATTATCGGAACTTCCGGTGCGGGAAAGTCTACTCTGCTGCATATTCTTGCATGTATTGACGGATATGATTCAGGGGAGTATACGATTGACGGCGAGGATGTAGGCAGGATTTCGGAAAAGCAGATGGCGCGGGTCCGCAATGAAAAGATAGGAATGGTTATGCAGGATTTTGCTTTGATTGAGGGATTCACAGCGTTAGAAAATGTGTTGATTCCGTTGGATTTTGAGAGAAAAGATAAGCGCATAAAGAAAAAGGAGCGTAGACAAAAAGCATTGGAAATGCTGGAAATGGTAGGAATGAAAGAATATGCTGATAAACCGGTAAACAATTTGTCAGGCGGACAGAAACAGCGTGTTGCGATAGCGAGAGCAATAGCAAATGAGCCGTCACTGATATTGGCAGATGAGCCTACGGGAGCTTTAGATTCCGAAACAACGGGAGAAATTATGAGATTGTTCATTGAACTTAATAAACAGGGAAGGACAATTGTTATTGTTACACATGATATGAAAGTTGCAGAACAATGTAACAGAGTGATAAGGATTGAGGATGGAAGAATAGTTGATTAAAATTCTGCTGATATGGCAGAGAGGATACGAAAAAAATACCGTATCTTACAAAAATGTAAGAAATAAAAGAGAAATGTAAGCTGTTTCGATAGCGGACATTTCTTTTTTTTGTTAGGATAATCTCAGAACAAAGAAAACATTGTGTATAAAGAAAGGTGGAAGACATGGCAATATTATCAGTTTCAAATTTAAAGAAAACTTACACAACAAGATTTGGCGGCAGTCAGGTACAGGCACTTAAAAATATCAATTTTTCCGTAGACAAGGGAGAGTATGTTGCTGTTATGGGTGAGTCAGGTTCAGGAAAGACCACTCTGTTAAACATTCTTGCGGCACTTGATAAACCGACATCAGGCAATGTGCTTTTAAACGGAGTAAATCTTTCGACAGTCAGGGAAAAAGAAATATCTGCATTCAGGAGGGAGCATCTTGGTTTTGTTTTTCAGGACTTTAACCTGTTAGATAATTTTTCACTTAAAGACAATATATATCTTCCGCTCGTACTTGCGGGAAAGAAACATAGTGAGATGGAAGATAAACTTCGTCCGATAGCAAAAATGCTTGGTATTGAACAGATAATTGAGAAATATCCATATGAGGTTTCAGGTGGTCAGAAACAGAGGGCAGCAGTTGCAAGAGCACTTATAACAGAACCGGAACTTATACTTGCGGATGAGCCAACCGGGGCACTTGATTCAAAAGCAACTGATGACCTTCTGGGACTTTTCAATGAGATAAATGAAAAGGGTCAGACGATAGTTATGGTAACGCACAGTACAAAAGCGGCAAGCCATGCAAACAGGGTTTTATTTATAAAGGATGGAGAAGTATTTCATCAGATATTCAGGGGAGGGCTTTCTAATGAGGAGCTTTATGCAAAGATTTCTGATACATTGACGGTAATTACAACAGGGGGAGATAAAGTGAACGATTAAAAATTTTAGAGATATTAGAAAAGGGAGTAATCACAGATGGGTAAATTATATTTTAAACTGGCAAAGACAAATTTGTCTAATAACAAACCGTTTTATATACCATATATAATTTCAAGTATAATTACGGTTGCAATGCTCTATATGATGTCATTTTTAAGTGACAATAAAGGGCTTAATAAGATAATGGGAGCAGACAGTCTGGCAATCATATTCAGACTTGGTGTCGGAATTATAGTAATATTTTCGTATATATTTTTGTTTTATACAAACAGTTTTATTATTAAGAGAAGAAAAAAAGAGATAGGTGTTTATAACATTCTCGGAATGGAAAAAAGGCATTTATCAAAGGTACTTTTTGTCGAGACAATGTATTCTGCGGTAATCTCCCTGATATGTGGAATTATCGTGGGAATAGTATTTTCTAAATTTATTCTTATGGTCTTATATGGAATTATAGGCATACACAAGACAGTAGAATTTTTTGTTAATATACATGGAATTATCTTATGTATAGTTTCATTTGGAATATTGTTTCTGCTTACATTTTTATATAATTTCATGCAGATAAAACTGGCAAATCCTATTGAACTCCTGCGTGGCACAAGTGTAGGTGAGAGAGAACCAAAAACAAAGATTTTGATGACAATAATAGGAGTAGTATGCCTTGCAATAGCTTATTATATAGCGATAACAACCGAAAATCCGCTAAATGTACTTACACTTTTCTTTGTTGCCGTGTTGTTAGTCGTAATCGGAACATTTGCAATATTTACGGCGGGAAGTATCGCATTGTTGAAATTGCTTAGAAACAATAAAAAGTTTTATTATAATAAGAGACATTTTATGGCAGTTTCAGGTATGCTTTACAGAATGAAGCAGAATGCGGCAGGGCTTGCAAGTATATGTATTCTTTCAACAATGGTGCTTGTAGTAATATCAACAACGGTGAGTATGTATGTCGGAATACAGGATGAACTTATGGCAAGGTATCCTAACGATGTATGTGTCACGGTTGACTATAACAGTGTAATTGACAAAAGCAGTGAAATAGAAAAAGCCATATTTGATGAAATTGATAGTGCGGAAGTAAAAAATAAAAAAGCGTTTTCGTATTTATCAGTTTTTGTAGGGCAAAAGGGAGATAATTTTACAACTGATAAAGAACATTTATCATTTCAGAACTCATATCTCTTTTATATACTTTCAAAAGATGATTTCATCAAAAGGGATAATAGTTTTAAAGATAAAATAGGGAACATTTCAAAGGGTGAGGCAGTAGTTGTTTTAAATAAAAAGTATGATAAAAAAGATATAAAAATATTTGGTCAGAGTTATAAAGTTAATAAGAGCTTTGAACACACATATGATAATGATTTATATGTGCTAAGTACGCTTAATGGTCTGGGATATATAATTCTTGACAATAATGAGAGTGTGCAGGAGTTATATGATGTGCAGGAGAAAATGCTTGGAAAGGGAGCAAATTACTATACAAATAAAATAAGATTTGATTTTAAGTCCGGTAATAAAAAGCAGAAAATAGCAGCTTATAAAAAGGTAGACAATGCTGTGAAGAGATATTTTAAAGATAACAAAAATGATAAAAAGGAAATATCGTCGTATTGGGTTGAAAGCAGACAGGAAAATGAAAAGAATTTTTATCTTTTATATGGTGGACTTTTCTTTCTGGGAATTTTTCTCGGAACAATGTTTTTGATGGTAACGGTAATGATAATCTTTTATAAACAGATTACAGAGGGATATGATGACAGAGAGCGCTATCAGATACTTGAAAAGGTTGGAATGAGTAACAGGGAAGTAAAAGATACAATAAAATCACAGATAAGGATAGTTTTTGTTCTTCCGATATTTGCGGCAGCAATTCATGTGACAGCAGCATTTCCAATGGTGTACAGACTTCTTCAGATGCTTAATCTTAATAATGAAAAATTGTTTGCAGGATGTCTGGCAGTCACGATAATTGTATTTGCGATTATCTATTATCTTGTATTTAAGGTGACGTCAAGGGCTTATTATAGGATTGTGAGATAGAACTACTGTCTGCTTGTTTTAACTTTACTTTATTAATCTTCAATGCTAATATATTGCTATATAGTTGATGTTACGGAAGGTTGAATACTAAATTTGCATTATATAAATACAGGGAATCTGTTTATAAGAAAAAAGAGGAGGATATATGGCAAGAACGGTAAGTATAGGAAACCAGGATTTTGAAAAAATGATACAGAGGAACTGCTTTTATGTAGACAAAACGGGTTTTATAAAGGAATGGTGGGCGAGAGAAGATGAGGTTACATTGATAACACGTCCACGCCGCTTTGGGAAAACATTAAATATGAGTATGTTAAACTGCTTTTTCTCAAATAAGTATGCAGACAGAGGGGAATTGTTTGAGGGACTTGAAATATGGGAAGATGAAGAATATCATGAAATTCAGGGAACATATCCGGTGATATTCCTTAGTTTTGCAAATATAAAACAGAATACTTATAAGGGAACAGTTATAAAGATAAAAGGAGAACTTGTAAAAATATACAATGAATTTGATTATATACTGAAAAGTGATTTATACAATTCTAATGAAAGAGCACAGTATCAGTCAGTTTGTGCGGATATGAGTGATGAAGTGGCACAGGAAGCCCTAAACAATCTGTCAAACTATCTCAGCAGATATTATGGGAAAAAGGTAATTATTATTCTTGATGAATACGATACTCCAATGCAGGAGGCATATGTAAATGGATATTGGGAAGAACTTACGGCATTTACCAGAAGTCTTTTTAACTCAACATTTAAGACAAATTTATATTTAGAGCGTGCGATAATGACAGGAATTACAAGGGTATCAAAGGAGAGTATTTTCTCAGACTTAAATAACATTAAAGTTATTACGGTCACAAGTGATGAATATTCAAAATGTTTTGGCTTTACAGAAAAAGAAGTGTTTGATGCACTTGATGAGCAGGAACTTTCAGGTGAAAAAGAGAAAGTAAAGATGTGGTATGATGGATTTATTTTTGGCAAATGTAAGGATATTTATAATCCCTGGTCGATAATCAATTTTCTTGACGAGAAGAAGTATAAAACATATTGGGCAGATTCAAGTTCAAACGGGTTGATAAACAGTTTGGTGAAAACAGGAAGTTCATATATAAAAATGATGATGGAAACGTTGCTTAAAGGAGAGATAATAGCTGTTCCCATAGATGAACAGATAGTATTTTCGGAACTTGATTATTCAGAAGATGCAGTTTGGAGTCTTATGCTTGCGAGTGGCTATCTTAAGGTGATATCATCAGATAAACTTACCGGAGATCGCACAAAATCAGTTATATATAAGCTTTCGCTTACAAATTTTGAAATAAAGCTTATGTTTGAAAATATGATACTCAGATGGTTTAGTCCGGCAAAAAGTGAAACGAATGAATTTATAAAGGCACTTATAGGTGGAGATATTGAAGCAATGAACGATTATATGAACGATGTTGCGCTAAACACATTTAGTTCATTTGATTCGGGAAAGAAAAAATCTGACAAAAAAGCTCCGGAGAATTTTTACCATGGTTTTGTCTTAGGACTTATGGTAGACCAGTCAGAAAACTATATCATAACCTCAAATCGTGAGAGTGGATATGGACGATATGATATTATGCTTGAACCAAAAGATAAAAAGAGTCAAAAGTATCCGGGAATTGTCATAGAGTTTAAGGTGATAAATTCAAGAAAGGAAAAATCACTTGAAGAAACTGTGGCAGCAGCTTTAAAGCAGATAGAAAATAAAGATTACGATACAGAGCTTGTAAAGCGTGGAGTGAAGAAGGAGGATATTCATCATTATGGTTTTGCGTTTGAAGGCAAAGAGGTTTTGATAGATGGACGGTAGATACTTTGGAAAATGAAGAATTTCAGGGCAGAATCAGAATTATTCTGCCCTGTTTTCAGGAGCTAAGAATTTACAAATTAAAACTATATATCTTCAGCTTCCGGTATTGTATCAGTTTCAATTGGAAAACTAATGATAACATTAAACTGGTCACCGTCGATTTTTATGTTAAATGTGCCGCCGCAGACTGCTGTAAATTCCTTTGCTATCGAAAGTCCAAGTCCGTTACCGTCAGTGTTTCTTGACTTATCGCCGCGGACAAATCTTTCAAGAATTTCTTCTTCTGTAAAATCCATTTCATATGATGCTGTGTTTTTTATTGTAAGTTTTACAGTATTTTTTTCGGTAAACTCAGTTATATAGATGCGTGTCCCTTTCAGGGAATATTTAAGCGCATTTTCCATAATATTCTGCATTACACGATACATCCTGCTTCCATCGGAAATTATCAAAACGTCTTTTTCAGGAATTTTTAACTTTATGTCAAGTCCACTTTTTTTGACAGTGTCCTCCATATCAGTGAGAGTCTGTACTATCAGTTTGTTAAGGCTGAGACTTGCTTTTGCTATAACAAGTTCACCGCTTGCTGTTTTTGCAAGTTCAAATACATCATATACCATATTTTTTAAGCGGACAGCTTTTTTTGAGATTATTTTGACATAATCAACTGCCTCAGGTGGCAGGTCATTTCGTCTTTCAAGCAGGTCAACATAGCTTATAATTGAAGTCAGCGGTGTTTTTAAATCATGTGAAACATTTGTTATAAGTTCGGTCTTCATACGTTCACTCCTGATTTTTTCATTCAGATTTTTTTCAAATCCCTCGCCGATATTTGAGAGTCTTGTTAAGGTATCGTAAAAAGCTGTATGTGTTCCGGCTGATGTATCAAGTTTGTAGTTACCACTGTATAATTTTTCTATATTATCTTCAAGAAGTCTGCATGAAGATATAATTTTTGATGAAAAATAATGATATGTGCCAAAAATTATAAAGTATATCAAAAAACAGGTGACAAACAATGTTTCATAATTTAAATGCGTCACAAAATATGCATAATCATACCACTCAGATGGAACCCAGTCGGAAAGGGTGTTTAGTGAACAGCCAACCGGAACGAGGTTTGTAAAGTATTCTGCACTGGCTGTTATTATAAGCATGACGACAGTTATAAGTGCAACTGATACGACTGAGCATGCAAATAAAATTTTTACGCCTTTTTTAGTATTTAGCGGATAGTATACATGTCCAATTAAAAAAGATTTTATTGTACCGAAAACCTGTTTTAAGATTTTTACATACATTTTAATATGTTTTTTAACTATTAGGTGAACATATAGTAAATAAATTATTGCTATAAAAGTGAGAGTATTTATAACTTTTATGAAAGTGCAAAAAGTATTCCAGTTTGTTTTAAGTTTATTAAATACACTGACTTTATAGATAAGGATTACAACAGCAGAGTCACCTGCTTCATAATCAAACATTTTTTTGTATTTATAGCCGTTTGAATCAAGTATTGCAGCGTTAATGAGATCAGTATAGTTTGAAACTGAAACTATACGCTTTGTTGATGTATTAAAATACTTTTTAATACAATTTGTAAGTGCGGTCTTTTTTCGGACATCGTATGTCTGCATCATCATTTTGTTTGAGTTGACAGTATAGGCAATGTTTTGTAAAACTGAATTTAATGGGCTGTTGTGAGCTTCATAATCAATAGATATCTCCGCACTTTCGCCTATATACATTTTAGCATACAGGTATGAAAAATCTTTTCCAATTGATTTTTCTTTTTTGGTGCCATCGATAATGTCGTTTTCATATGCACATATTTTCTTTATGTCGCTGTTTATATGTCTTGCGTATGCTGCAGATTGTCCATATTCGATTCCTTTTGATGCATCATGGTAAATTCCGTTTTTTGAGAGCAATATTATCAATAACCCTGCTATTATAAGAATGGCTATTGATATAAACATAGGTATTTTTTTAATTATATTTTTCAATTTTGTAACCAATTCCCCACACCACCTTTAAATATTTTGGCTCGCTTGGATTTATTTCAATCTTTTCGCGAATTCGTCTTATATGTACCATAACAGTATTTTCAACGCTGTAGGCTGTTTCGTTCCATATATGTTCATATATTTCTTCTGCTGAAAATACACGTCCAAGATTATGCATAAGATAATTGACAATCTTGTATTCTTTTGCCGTCAGTTTAACGGCCTCACCATCTACAAAAAGCTGTTTTTTTGTTACGTTTAGTTCAAGACCAAGATTTCTTATTATTTCTTCATTTGAAGAAATATTGCCATATGAACCGAGTTTCAGGTATCGTCTTGTTTGTGACTTTACCCTGGCTAACAGTTCTGATGGGGCATAAGGCTTCGATATATAATCGTCTGCGCCCATGCTTAATCCGAGAACAATGTCACTTTCCTGTGTCTTTGCTGAAAGAAGTATGATAGGAATATTTTTTTCATTTCGGATTTTCAAGGTGGTTGTAAGTCCATCCTGGTTTGGCATCATAATGTCAAGAATAATAAGATGAACTGTATTTTGAGTTAATATATCTATTGCCTCTAAACCATCGTAAGCCTTTAAGGTTTTGTAACCTTCACTTTCTAACAGTTTACAGATAGCGTTTACGATTTCTTTGTCATCATCAACGACAAGTACATTTATAGTTTCCATTTGTTTCTCCTTTGCTTAAGCTTAAGTATAATTATATATTAAACTATAGGTTTGATATTTTCCAAAGATATTTCTTACAAATTTCTTAAATTGGTTGGGGAAAAGCGTGAAAGGTGGAAGAGTTAGAATTATTTAGAATAAAAGATATAAAGTTTTTAGGAATGTAATCGCAATAGTCTGATAAGAACAAATAGTTTTGCGGCTTATAACCGCAAAACTATTGAAAAAATACAGCAGAAATTTTATTTACAAAACTGGAAAGCCACCAGGTCAAATAACTGTCTGTTTTCAAAATAACATGCAGACCAGCCTTTATAGTGGCTTTTTGCAATGAGGTAGACAGCGTGTCTGCCTGTTACATGTTTTACTTTTGTTTTTAAAACTGTGCTGTCGCGCTCAAATTCCACAACGCCTATTTCATTTTCTTCATTGTCTATACAGATATGTAAAGTTCCGTGGCATCCTCTTGGAAGAACTTTGCACATAAAGGTTAATTCATCATTTGTGAAATCATCTCCAAAGTCAAAGTATTTCCATCCCATTATACAGCCGTCAGTTATATTAGTTATTATTCTTGTAAATGCATCAAGTTCTGTTATAAGTGCCTGTTGTCTGCCGTCTTTTAATACGCAGACGGTATCAGCATCAGTCTGTTTGTATGGGTTTAAGGATTCTTCAAATCCGAGTGAGGTCATTTCAACCGGTGGTATAGTGCCATCTTCTAATATCTCTATGCGTTCTACACAGCCACGGCGTGACATGATAGAGCTATTTGTCATGCGGTGGTAGAAGATATACCATTGTCCGTTGATATTGCAGATGGAACCATGGTTATTGCCGCCCGGATAATCAACGCCGTTATCAACTATGTAACCACGATAGGTAAAAGGTCCTGTCGGTGATTTTGAAGTTGCATACGCAAGACGGCTGCCAATTCTCGGAGAATAGATAAGATAGTATGTGTCACCGACTTTTCTTGGTGAACATGCTTCAAAAAATCCGTCCTCATTTTCGTTTACAGGGATAATATCTGTCTGGTATGTGCCGTCAATGACCTCATACATATTTTCACCGTTTAACTCGCACATATACGAACCTTCAAAACCGCAGTAAACATATACCCTGCCATCGTCATCAACAAGTACGCCGGGGTCTATAAATGTTCCGTTATCGTAGTGGTTTGGAATGTTGTATTTGTATTGTGATAAAAGTTTAAAAGGGCCTTCAGGTCTGTCGCTTACGGCAACACAGCCTTTTGAGTCTACAAGGTATGCGTAGAGATAATATTTTCCGTCTTTTTCGACTACATCGGGAGCGTATAATTGACGCTCAGTCCAAGGCGTATCTGTTTGTTTGTCGGGTTTTGCCTTGCTTCTGAATATATCACCGTGGCATGTCCAGTTTGAAAGGTCATTTACCGGTGCAGACCATACTTTTAATTTAAAATCACAAAATTCTTCACAGTCCACCCTGTCGTGTGAACCGTAAACATAAACACGGTTACCGAATACTCTCGGTTCGCCGTCAGGAATGTATTCCCATGAAGGTAAATATGGATTTGGCATAAATTTTTTCTCCTTTTCTGTCTGATTTTTAATTTGGAACATCCAGCAGATTACAGCGTATGTTGCGGTACTTTTCAGGAATTTCATCAAGTGTCATATTCTGCGGAACATCGGTAGTTCCGGCTTTTTTTGCAGTCTCATAAAACCAGCATTTGTAGTCGAGCACATCCAATGTACTCTGTAAAGAAGCCATTTGAGCCAAAAGAACATTTTTTTGATTTTTGAAAAGTTCTAGTCTTTGTTCTATTGTGTCATTGCCCTGCAGCGTAAGTTCGATATAAGTTTTTATATCTTTTATTGACATACCTGCTTTTTTGAGACATTCAATAATCTTTAAAAGTTCATAATCCTTTTCCTGAAACATTCGTATCCCGCCGGGAGAGCGTTCAACAAAAGGCAGAAGTCCTTCTTTGTCATAATATCTGAGCGTTGAACTTGGAATACCAAGCATTTTAGCCATTTCGCCAACTGTATAAATCATGTGTAATCCTTTCTTAAATTGAACTATCAGTATCAACTTCAATCAAATTTAGTGCGGAGGGTAAATTATATATATGCTATCTTTTTTTGATTTGTATTATTTATTATTGAATATCAGGTGCATGTTTGAATTTCTGCATAATGAGTTATTATCTTTTTGTATAAATTTCCATGTTTCTTTATATGTACCTTTAACAGCTACATCAGGTTTAGATATATATTTAATAAATTCTGCTGCTTTCCCTTCATATTTTTCCGCAAATTCGTCTGACATTATTTCCTTTTCATCGTCTGAAAAAGGTTTAAGTTCATTATATAGTACGTGTTCAAGATTACAGGAATTAAAATAAAGTCTATATCTTATTCCATTAATTTTTCCTGTTGTATATAGTTTAAGCATAATCTCTGATTTATGTTTATTTCGTTTTTTAACTGCCTCTGCATCAGAGTTTTCTATCCTATTCTCATAATACTGAAAATCTGTTCCTTCACGTTCTACTATAAAGTCATCTGCAAATGTTCCATCTGTATCAGCAATATGGATAATTCCAACAAAATCTTTGTTTTTATATCCATATTTTATGCTAAGTTCATTTATCAGTTTATTAACCTTTTCAACAACATTAACCACCGTAGTTCTATAATCTGATGTAATATCTCCATGAACGACGGCAAACTGTACTTCTTCTGAGCAAAAATATTCCTTAAGTATCCCACCAATGGCGCTTTCATCACTTGGACCTTCCACAATAACAGCAATTACCTTCTTTTCAACCATTGAGAAATCTCCTTCCTGCTTTTCTAAATGCTCTTGCAATCTTTAGGCTGTCTGTTTCATCATAAATTTTTTCTTCCTGCCCTCCAAGTGTAATACTTCTAATATACATTTTTCTAAGATTATTACTTTCTTTCACATTTTTCATATAAATATAACGGTTATCAGGATTGACCGTTGAAAACATAATACTTTCTTTGTCAAGCATTTCTAAGGCACGGAGGTTGTGCGATGTAAAAATCAACTGCCCCTTAGCACTTTTATCAAATATGTCCAGCAATTCCCCAAGCATATATTCAAATATTCCAGCATCTAGTTCATCAATCGCCAAGCAGATTGATGGATTTCCAAAAGCCTGTATCAATGCATTTAATATAGAAATAATTTTTATTATTCCTTCTGATTCCATGCGTATCGGAAGTGCTTTTTGGTTATCCCTCATTGACAGTAACTCAACTTTCCAGCCGACTTCACCAGAATCTGAAGTCTGTTCCCCATATTCTTTCAATATTATACTCATCCCTGGTATTATAGTGTATAAAACAGTATTTATCTGTTCAACGATAGAATAAAGTAATTTTTTTTCCTCGTTGTCTAATATGACCGGCTCCATAAGTGGCATTGCAAAATCTCCCTTAACCCCCATTTCTTCATTTTCAACTCGAAACGCCATAGGCAACAGGAAGTTTGCCGTAATCATGCCAGAATGTGTGTTTCTGATTACAAATAACTCTTTAAGTGCAAATTCAAATAATTTATTGATTATTATGCTGTATTTTGTAAAGTCACTTTCTATCTGTTTACAAAAGATTTCACGGCTGCTTTCACCGAAAATGTAAGAGCAATTACTTTTTTCTGCCATTTTTTTGGCTACAATCATATCTAATTTAGTCTCTATATTATTTCCGACTAATTCTTCAAATCGTTTGTTAGGCTTAAAAACTGTTGTACTTTCATCCTTATTATAGTCCATAAAAACATTTTTATTTGTCCGTTTACCATTATAGTTTATTGCACAATTTAAATACTCATGCTCTATAACAACTTTTCCATCATTCCTAAGTAGACAAATATGATATCCAACTTCATATAGAATTTCGTCTCCATATATTTTAAATTCTGCATTTATTTCAGCCGTATCTGACTCTGCATTTATATAATTTATAATGTCCTGTTCAATACTATTGCCAACCATAATTTGTTGCAAAAAATATAATGCATCGACAACTGCTGTTTTTCCAGAACCGTTTTGTCCATAAATTCCTAAGATTTCAGAACCTCTTAATACTTTTGCATTTTCTTTTGTTTTTGGCATAAAAATCGTTCCACTTTTCACATTTTTTATGTTTTTTAATGTCAAAGATGCCAAACGGACAACAAAATTCTCCATCTTTTCCCTCCGGTAATACAATTTATAATATATTATATCACATATGTAAAAAAAAAAAACACCTGAAATTCCATTTTTGATATTTTAAATTCTTTTTTAGTGATTTGCAATTTAAAATAAAAAATACAGATTGACTACAATTATTTCAATAACCAGATTAAAAAACTAATTATACTGTAATCATTTCTGCATAGTTACTAAATTCTTTAATTTTTTTTAAAAAGTGCTTGACTTAAAGTTCACTTTAACTTGTATCATATGATTGTACTTTAAGTAAAGTATATATGTTGCATTTTATAAAGTCAAATAGGTGATTGCGAAAATAATTATATGTTGTATTTGTGCAAATGGATACACAGAAATGGAGGATATCATGGTATTAAATGAAAATTTAACCCTTAGTAACGGAGTAAAAATTCCAAAACTTGGTCTTGGTACATGGTTTGTTGATGATGACAAGGCGGCTGATGCAGTTTGTGCGGCTGTTAAATGCGGTTATCGCCTTATTGACACAGCACAGGCATATGGCAATGAGCGTGGTGTCGGCGAGGGTGTGAAAAAATGTGGTATTCCTAGAGAGGAATTATTTGTTGCGTCAAAAGTTGCCGCTGAACACAAGACATATGAGAGTGCTGCAAAGTCGATTGATGAGACTCTTGAAAAGATGGGACTTGATTATCTTGACCAGATGATTATTCACAGTCCTCAGCCATGGGTAGAGGTAAACCAGTCAGAAAACAGATATGTAGAGGGAAACAGGGCTGCATGGAAAGCGTTGGAAGATGCCTATAAAGCAGGAAAGATAAAAGAAATTGGTGTGTCTAACTTCCAAAAAGGTGATATAGAGAGCATTTTAGAGACAGCTGAGATTAAGCCTATGGTAAATCAGGTACTTCTTCATATCAGCAATACACCGATAGAACTTGTTGAATATTGTCAGAAAAACGGTATAGTTATAGAAGCATATTCACCTATTGCTCACGGAGAAATCTTAAATCAGCCTGAAATCAAAGCAGTTGCAGATAAATATGGTGTATCGGTTCCGCAGCTCTGCATCAGATATGCAATACAGCTTGGAACTATAGCACTTCCTAAGACGGGAAATCCGGAGCATATGAAATCAAATGCAGAAGTTGATTTTGAGATAAGTGAACAGGATATGGAAGTTTTAAAGAACTTCAAGAAGATTGAGAGTTATGGAGAAAGCAGCGTTTTTCCAGTTTATGGTGGAAAGTTATAAAATATAGAAAGAAGTGAATATTATGAAAGCAATAGTTATATATTATTCGTATCTTGGCAATATAAAAGGGATTGCTGAGAAAATTCAGAAAGAGACAGGTGCAGATATTGCAAGGATTGAGACTGTTGTACCTTATGAAGGAGACTACAATAAAGTTGTAGACCAGGGACATGATGAGGTAAACAGAGGTTATTGTCCTGAGATTAAGCCTTTGGATGTAAATCTTGCCGATTATGACACGGTTATACTTGGAACACCGGTATGGTGGTACACATTTGCCCCAGCTATGCATACATTCCTTAAGAGTCAGGACTGGAGTGGAAAGACTGTTTGATTTTATAGCTGGAAATCTGCAAAAGCTGAATATACTCTTGCAAAGGTATGCCTCATTTCACTGTGGAACTGCTCGCATTCCCCATGGGCATGGTAATTCTGGATGACTTCTTCATCTGTCATTCCGGTGTTTGTCCATCATGTATTGACTTCAATATCGGCTGGAAAAAGGAATTGACCATATTTATCAACTGTCCGCTCTATTATATCATACCCTGTTCGGATTGTAACAGTTTTTTTCTCTCCATCCGCTGTGGTGTAGCTGACTGGTTTCCAGTCACTTCCGGTATATACTGTTTTCCCTCCCTCAGCTGTGCATTTACCAGATAAACTTCTGTTCCGATATATGCCATAATAGGTGCATAACCATCATATCCTTTGTAGGTACGTGATTATAAAATGTCAAGACTGAATGTACAAAAAATATTATATAAAAATGTACAATTAATCTGCAGGTTTTAAATGATCTTTTAATCTGTATGATTTTCCTGATATTGGAATTACATGTGCATGATGCAGTATTCTGTCCATAATAGCATTTGCTACTACTGCATCATAAAATACTCCATCCCATTCATTAAAATTCATATTTGTCGTTAAAATAGTGCTTTTTTTTCATATCTCATATCTGTAAGCTGAAAAAACAAGTTGGAATCTTCTCCTAGATTTGTTAATTCCCTCATTTCCTGTTCATTTACACTTGGCTGAAATTCAAAATCAAAATCTTTTAATTCTTTAACAAATGGAAATGCAGCTGCTTTTATCATTGACCTGGAAGCACTTTGTTCTTTAAAATCCACTTCATAGTTACTTAGTTTTAATAAGCCCTCTGTAAAAGAGAGACCATTATTTGTTACAAAATCCCTGATTTCATCAAGATGAAGTTTCATCTGAGACAGTTTTAATAACTCCAAATTTGCAGTAAGCTGATTATATATACTATTATTCATAATCGTAGACCCTTCCTATAATATCAAGATTTTCTTTTGCTCTGTTTGTTATGTGTTCATCTTTAAAAATATGTGTTTGCCTGGCTATTTCAGAATAATGCTCTGAAATATAATTTAATTTTTTCATACTTATCTGATGAATAGTTATAAGTTTCATGTTATAATACACATGTATGTAACCATCATATATCTGTAATGAAACAATCTTGCCAACATACTCAGGCTGGACAGAGTATTGGCAGCCTTTATAGTTGAACATACTGGAATGATTGACCTTTACGATATTAGTGGTGATTTGATAAGGCTTTCTTACATTATCGGCAGGCAGGCTGCGTAAGAAAGCCTTTTCCTTTTCAAAATATAATAACGGAATTCTGCCTGTCCCCTGGTTAACCCGTGAATTAACACGATTATTTATTTTTGTTACAAGTTCCACAAGTTCTCTGTAATTTAATTTTCCATTATATGCCCTTATTTCATCCAGAATTTTCATTGGAGCTTCGACTTTTGCTTTTGTTCTTGGGCGCCCGGCAATACAAGGATGAACTTTAAAACCATAGTCACTTGCAAACTGTTGGAATTTATTATTTATTTTACCTCTGTCGTATTCGGTTCTTGCTTTATCCATAACTGTTTTCATGTTGTCTGTAACGATTTCTTCGGGTACACCGCCAAATGTCTCAAAAGCATCATCCAGGAATGAAAAAAGTATGTTCTGAGATTTACTTAAAGATACTCTGTAAACTCTGAATCTTGAATATGAAAGCAATAAAACAAATATATTGACATCTATTGTTTCGCCGGAGGAAAGGATAAAAGGTATTGACTCTTTCCAATCAAGCTGTGCCTGTTTAGCAGCATCTGTTTCATATCGTATAGAAATTTTTTTAGTATTTGATGGTTTCTTTTTATTAAAATATGAGTTAAACTCAGGATATTTTTTAAGGCAATGACAAAAGTTGCAGTAAATGCTTTTAAAGTCATAATTATCTACAAGATACTGCCATAATGTTTTTTTGTAATAAAAAATCTGTTGATTTCTATCAGAAAGTAATTCATCAATAATGTCATAGTAGGGTGTAATACAGTTGTCACGATGTCTGTGGCAGGACTTTTTATAGCCTTTAATGTATTTATCAACAGTTCGTCTGTCAACTTTAAGTTCTCTGGCAATCTGACTTTTGTTTATCTTCAATGTTCCATCCTCCCAAAAAGGTTTTAGCTTGTGCAGATCATCAAGTTGGTTTATTGAGATATCTGTTATGATATGGTTTTTAAGTATCATGATGAGTTCCTCCTTTAACTCATATATCATAACAGTTGTACATTCTTATTTAATATTTATTGTACATATTTAAGTATAACTTACTATGACACCGGAAGCAGCCGCCTATCCGAAGTTAAAAAAGATAAAGACAGAACTGGACAGCCAGAATGCCATTATCTTTGAAGCTGAGAAACTAAGAGGCAGTCTTGAAATAGAAATGTCAAACTTAAAGGGACTGGCGAAGCTCACCAGAAAAGGTGATTTACAGAGAAAGATTGACGAAAAGACGTATTATATCAACCGATTAAAGGTAGGACTCTCAAACATGGTTCGTAATAGCGGTTTTGAAAACATGAACGAGTTCCTGCAGACATTCAGAGAATGCAGGAATGCTTATACGGATTATCAGAGACAATACGAAAGCTGGAAGAATGGCTGCAGAAAACCGGATACACCTACGCATAAGGATGAAAAACTGTCGGATAAACTTGCAAGACTACAAAGGGAAGCCGCTGAAAACCAGAACAGTATCAGCAGGCAGACAAAGAACAGAGGGGCAAGATAATATGCCCTTTGTTTTATATTCTTTTGACGGAATTACGATAGAATATTGGAACTTAGCATGATATAATAATAGAAAATTTTTAGGAAGAGGTGAGAACGATATGAAAATTATCCGAGATAACTACTCAGTACAGTTGATGTAAACTGTTGGCAGATTGTGCTGAGGTTAAAAGAAACTTGCTAGCAGTTGTTGACTGTACTGTCCTAATGCTTGAAATACAATCTATAAAGGAGTACAGTTATGCGTTATATAAAAGAAATATTAAAGAAAAACAGAATATGGGTATTAGTCTACATTGGGCTAGGTATATTTAATGCATTTATGGCTAATTACAAGGCTGACTATTTCCAAAAGGTCATTGATGGATTGGCTGATAGAACACTTGCATTTGCAGGAGTTGCAACATATGGCTTTATTTTGCTGGTAAATTATTGTATGAATTATTTGGATAATTATCCTGAAAAGAAATTGGAACATGGTATTTATCTGGATTTTAAGCTTTTGTCCCTTAGAAAAATAAGTACAATTGATTATACAGAATACCAGAAAATAGGTACAGGCAAACTTGTTCAAAGGATTGAGAATGGTTCAACAGCAGGAAGAAATGTATTATTCAATTTCTGGTTGTGTTTGATTCGAGACTTACTTCCTACCATTGGTTTTAGTATATACTTTATTTGGAAAATAGATGAAAAAGTCACTTATGTACTGTTTGTAGGCTATGCGTTTATTTTTATAATAACCAACATTCTATTAAAGTTTCTTTACAAAATAAAAGAAAAGATTTTGAATAGTGAAGAACTATTAAATCACTATTTGGTCAGAGGCTATATGGAAATGTTGGTATTTCGTATGAGTAAACAGTTCCCGAGTGAAATAAAGAAGACTTGTAATGCAAAAGAGGATATTGTTTCATCAAAAGTAAAAATGAATATGATTCATGAAGCATTCTTCACAATATTTGCACTATTTGTGGCAATGTTAGATATTGGTATTCTTTTTTATGCATGGAAAACGAAAAACCTTACAGTAGGTTCTGTGGTTGCACTAATTGCACTGATTGAAAATGCTTATACACCAATTGCCATTTTTAATGTACTTTATATCCAATATAAATTGGACAAGGCGTCGTATAAGAGATTTGAGGAATTTTTAGGCTTAAGAGACGATGTTCAATTAAGAAACGGTAACGCAATAAATACAAATGTTGGAAAAATTGCAATAAGAAATTTATCATTCCAATATGAGGAACGAAAAATTATTGATGGCTTGAGCCTGTCAATACAAAAGGGAGAAAAAATAGCTTTTGTAGGAGAAAGTGGTTCCGGAAAATCGACCTTGATTAAGATTTTATTAGGGTTGCTAAAATATAATCAAGGAGAAGTTCGCTTAGGAGACATGGAGTTAAAAGAAATTTGTCTTAATAATCTGTATGATGGAGTTAGTTATTTATCACAGGATGCCCCTGTTTTTGACGGAACAATAAAAGAAAATCTGGTATTTGAAAAACAAGTGTCAGAAGAACAAATGCTAGGGGCATTGAGTGAAGTGCAACTATCTCATTTAGTTGAAAATCTTGCGGAAGGTTTAAATACTGAAATTGGTGAGAAAGGTACTTGTTTATCGGGTGGAGAAAAACAAAGACTTGCATTAGCTCGCTTGTGGTTTGAAGACTCCGAACTTGTCATTTTGGATGAAGCAACATCTGCAATGGATAATTTAACAGAAGAAAATGTAATGAAATCAGTTATGCAAAAAATGAAAGATAAAACTGTCATTGCCATTGCACATAGATTAAATTCCATTGCAGGTTTTGACAGAATTATTCTCTTTAAAGAAGGGAGGATTGTTGGACAAGGTACTTTTGAAGAACTACTACATACAGATTCTTATTTTATGGACTTGTATAATGCGAATGTGAAATAATTGTTTTTTAGGTCGAAACTTGTAAAAATACAAAGGGGCTGTTGCTATTGCACTTTTTTAATTGTTAGAGTAGCAGTCCCTTAGTGTACTTAAAGTTTAATAGAGTCTTCTGCGTTTACCCATATCTGCATAGTTCCATCCAGATATAGTTTTGCATATTCAAGAGGTTCATCAATAGCAAGAGCATTTAATGCACACTGAGAGCATGGTGTAGTTTTAATACCATCTTCTGCCTTGTTGCAGTCAATACGGAGCATATATCCGGCACAGGTGTAAATGTCTATGCTATTCCGGTACATATTGTATTCTGCGTAAATAATATTCATATCGTGTCTCCTTCAAATCAATTAATCAAAATAAGAAATTCAGAAGCATTTCAATCAGTTCACCATGTCAGTTTCATTTTGTGTTATACTGTGTTATATGATTTTGTTTCCCTTGCTTTTTCCCTTACCTGAGTCCATAAACACTGATGGAACGATATAACACAAGGGAATATATAAGGGAAAGCACACCTGTCACAAACTTAGTATTTTCAATGGTTTGTGAGAAATTTGATAACAAAATATAAAAGTTATTAAATTTCTTAGAATAGGTGAAATCTCAATCGGAATTTGAGAAGGTAAGTGAATGGGATACCACGATACAAGATACCATGGAGGAATATGATAATGTCGAAAGATGAGTATTTGATAACCGATACGCCCCTCAAAGCGTTGACGGTTTTTGCAATGCCAATGATTCTTGGAAGTTTTTTTCAGCAAATATACAATATGGCCGACTCTATTATTGTCGGCCAGTTTGTTGGTTCTTCCGCACTTGCAGCTGTCGGTGTATGTGCAGCATTGACCAATGTGTTCATTTGTGTGGCACTGGGAGCCGGTGTCGGAGCCGGTGTGCTTGTGAGCCGTTATTTCGGAGCCAGGGAGTATGGCAAAATGAAAACAATCGTGTCAACCTCCTTAATTAGCTTTTTGCTTCTAAGTATAGTCCTTGGTGTTTTTGGCTTTTTCTTCGCCAACTCGATGATGAGTGGACTGCAAACCCCTGCCGACATACTGGATGATGCAGTACTGTATCTACGGGTCTATTTTGTGGGCTTTCCGTTTCTGTTTATGTATAACATTCTTTCTACCATGTTCACCTCAATCGGCGAATCCAAAATTCCGCTAGGACTGCTGATTTTTTCGTCCATCCTGAATATTTTAATGGATCTTTGGATGGTAGCCGGGCTAGGTCTCGGTGTGTTCGGTGCGGCTATTGCAACCCTGATTGCACAGGGAATTTCCGCAGTGTTTTCGTTTTTGATTTTCTTTGCACGGATGCAGCAATATAAAAGCCCCTTTAACAGGTTTGAACGGCAGGAGCTGTATTCCATGCTTCGCATTGCGGTGCCGTCGGTTTTACAGCAGTCCACAGTGTCCATCGGTATGATGATTGTGCAGGCAGTGGTAAATCCTTTCGGTACACAGGCACTCGCCGGGTATACAGCAACGATGAGGGTGGAAAATGTTTTTTCATTGATCTTTGTATCCATCGGCAATGCGGTTTCGCCGTATGTTTCCCAAAACCTTGGCGCAGGCAAACCCCAACGCATCAAAAAAGGCTACCATGCGGCGCTGGTGCTGGACGTGTGCTTTGCCGTTCTTGCTTTTCTCGTCATTGAAACGCTACACACGCAGATCTCCTCGCTGTTCTTAGGAAAAGACGGAACGGCGTTTGCCTATCAGGTGTCTGGTGATTATATGAGGTGGCTTGGTTACTTTTTCATCTTCATGGGTATCAAGATGGCAACCGATGGAGTCCTTCGTGGTCTCGGAATTATGCGTCCGTTCCTCGTTGCAAACATGGTGAACCTTGCGATTCGTCTGTCCGTTGCCCTGATCTGTGCACCGCGTTTCGGCATTGCCTTTGTCTGGCTTGCTGTACCAGCTGGTTGGCTTGCAAACTTTTTAATCTCCTATGTGGCTCTCAGGAGATCATGGCCGACTGATAAAATGGCATCCATTAGTTAATTTCAAGTTTGGAGAATTGAGAAAATCGGAAGTTTTGGAGAGAAAATTAATGGAAGAAAAAACATATCAGACTCCTTGCGGAACAATCCACTATTGGACAAACGTTTCACACTCGGATGAAATTACCCTTGTTTTTCTACCGGGATTGACGGCAGACCATAGATTGTTTGATAAGCAGATTCAGTATTTCGAGAACAGGTATAATGTTATCGTCTGGGATGCACCGGCACACGCTTCCTCATGGCCGTTTCGGTTTGATTTTGATTTGTTCGACAAGGCAAAATGGCTGGATGATATCTTAAACCAAGAAGGACTTACAAAGCCTGTTATTGTCGGGCAGTCTATGGGTGGATATGTGGGACAGGCTTATGCGCAGCTTTACCCAGACAAAATGACAGGCTTTGTCTCCATTGACTCTGCACCGTTGCAACGAAGCTATGTGACGGCAGTTGAGATCTGGTTTTTGAAACGGATGGAGCCGGTATATGCTCATTATCCGTGGAAATGGCTCCTGAAATCGGGGGCGGAAGGCGTTGCCACGACTGACTATGGTAGAAGCCTCATGCGTGAAATGATGCTAAATTATGACGGAAACCAGAAACGTTATGCACAAATTGCTGGACATGGCTATCGTATTTTGGCAGCGGCCATGGAAAAGAATCTGCCATATGAACTGAAGTGCCCATCTCTGTTAATATGTGGAACTCAAGACCATGCCGGTTCATGTATAAGGTATAACAAAGCATGGCACCAAAAGAGCAAAATTCCTTTGAAGTGGATTGAAGGAGCTGGACATAATTCTAATACAGATAAACCGGAATTGATAAACAGTTTAATAGAAGAATTTGCCGCAGGTATTTAATAACAGACAACTCCCAGATTATGTAATCGCAAAATCGGGAGTTGCGGAGGTGATGGTATATGGCAAAACATGAGTTTGGAATTATGATGAATACTCCTCGGCAGAAAAGGACTTGCATATTGTGGTGTTACACTTGTTCCGCCTTGTTCATTAAAGGCGTTTATTGATAGCATTGCTGATATTCCTGAATTGTGCGAATTAAAGAAACTGTTTAAAAAGGCATTGGACAAAAATAAATGGGTTATTCATTACGGAATTTGATTGAGTAACAACTTCTTGTTTGAAAAATTGAGAAAGTAGTGAAGTTTTAAGGATGACATAAAATGGCGAAAAGTAAGAAGACAAAAATTCATAAAAAGATAGATGGTCAGCTTTTACAGATGAACAAGAAGTTTAGTAATCTCAAGATGAAACAGAAGGATAAGATTACAGGCTGGGTGTATGAAGAATACAAAAAGTATGTAACAGAGCATGATAAAGTACCTGATTTACTGGCAGATGAACAGATTGTTGAAGCTGTACTTGATAAGATAAATGAGGCACAAATCTGGATACCAGGTGGAGAGATATACGATTATTATCGGAGAAAGAAACCACAACTTCAGAAGAGGCTTGATAATGAAAAGTTGATTGAGTTTAAATCATATGTCAGCTTTTATAAGAGCATTGTTGATCAGGACAGGGCATCCGTTGTTATATGCAATCTCAAACATGAGATTATCTACATGAATCCGGCAGCTGTTACCAGCTATGCGAAGCGAGGCGGCGACAAACTTATCGGAAGAAGCCTGTTAGACTGCCATAATTCGAAATCAAGAGATAGAATACAGCAGGTAGTGGACTGGTTTGCAGCAGATGAAAGCCATAATATCGTTTATACTTTTCATAATGAGAAACAGAATAAAGATGTTTACATGGTGGCACTCAGAGATGAGGGTAAGCTGATAGGATATTATGAGAAACATGAATATCGAAATTCAGAAACCATGAAACCATACAATTTGTGGTGATGATATGACGAAGGATGAATGGTATAGGCAGTTGTTATACTGATGGCAAAGTCAAAAGAAGGTGCTCAGAGTGGGATTCTTTAAGAAAAAGACAGTTATAAAGACATATGATAAAGAAAATAAGAAACCAGTAATCAAGGCAAGCATATGTAATGGTGAGCAGGTTGCAGGCTTTAAGGACATTCATACAGGTAAGATAGAGGAGGTTATGCTGATTAAAAATCAGGCAGACCTTGATGCGTTCAAGAAAATGTATGGAATATATGGAGAGATAGAGAAGGAATATTGATATGAGCATATTAGGAAATATACTTTGGTTTATATGTGGTGGATTGTTGAGTGGACTGTCGTGGGTTTTGGCAGGTCTGATATGTTGTATAACAATTATCGGAATTCCTTTCGGAAAGCAGTTTTTCAAAATTGCTAAATTGTCTCTGATGCCATTTGGGGCAGAGGTAATATAATAAACAGGCAGGTAAGAAAGATGTATTTGATTAAGACAGTAAAAGGAGATATAACAAAAGTAACAGATGTGCAGGCAATTGTTAATGCAGCAAATAACTCTCTTCTTGGCGGAGGCGGTGTAGATGGTGCGATTCATAGAGCCGCAGGACCGGAACTTCTGGCTGAGTGTAGGACACTTCACGGATGCGTGACTGGAGAAGCAAAGATAACAAAAGCCTATAATTTACCATGCGATTATGTTATTCATACTGTAGGACCGATATGGAATGGAGGCAGAGATAGAGAAGAGGAGCTTCTTGCTAACTGCTATTTTAATTCTATGAAGCTGGCAATGGATAATGGAATCAGGTCTATTGCATTTCCTTCAATATCAACGGGAATATATAGTTTTCCTGTTGAGTTGGCAGCAAAGATTGCGGTACATACAGTAAACCGGTTCTTGCAGGATAATCCAGATTGTTTTGATCTGGTGGAATGGGTGCTATTTGATACTCATACTGAATCAGTGTATGAAGATGAGGTTGATAAGATATATTAAAAGATTAATCGGTTTAAGATTGGTTTAATAGGGTCAAATATAAAACTTCATGGACGAAGGAGGAAACAGAGATTGAGCTGTCTGACCTGGCAGTAAATGATATGGTTTCAATAACAATTGCAGGAGAAATTCAGGAAACATACCCGGCACGCATAATGAACGTGATAAAGGTGCAGCTGCTGGGGGAAAATTTACATTGACATATCCAGAAAAATACTTATAATAGACATATCGCATAAAAATGCGCGACAGTTCGTTTGTACCATCCTGTCGTTAAATAAAACCAGGGCTGCTAAGAAGACTTTTTATGTAATTTAGCCCTGTAGGTGTGTATACATTTACAGGGCTTTCTATATGTGCTCACAGTGGGGCACGTTCTTTTCTAAGCAATTCTGTTTTTATTCCCAATAAATTAGAGGAGAAACTAAAATGTATTATTTAAAAACCGAGAGCAGCTTTGATTCTGCACATTTTCTGAAGGGGTATGACGGAAAATGCAGGAATCTTCATGGTCACCGCTGGAGAGTTGTTGTTGAAATAGCAGCAGACCAGTTAAAGGATGAGGGTCAGACAAGAGGAATGCTTGTGGATTTTTCTGATTTAAAAAATGCTTTGAAGGATATCTGTGATGATTTTGACCACAGCCTGATTTATGAAAAAGGTTCTCTAAAAGGTGCGACAATTGCTGCATTACAGGCGGAGGAGTTTCGTATGATTGAAGTTGGCTTCAGACCTACTGCGGAGCATTTTTCAAAATATTTCTATGAGCTGATGAGTGCAAAAGGCTTTCCAATCCACAGAGTGGAAGTATACGAGACACCTAATAATGTAGCAGCATACGAAGAATAAAGGAAAGAAACTAATATGAAAGTTGTTGAGAAATTTATAAGTATTAATGGAGAGGGAAGAAGAGCCGGAGAATTGGCGGTGTTTATCAGATTCAAGGGTTGTAACCTGAATTGCTCCTACTGTGATACAAAGTGGGCCAATGAGCCAGCTTGTGATTACGAGGAGCTGTCACCAGATGAGATTTGTGAATATGTCAGTGAGACAGGCATTAAAAATGTGACGCTGACAGGGGGAGAGCCTCTATTACAGAAGGATATCAGGAGTCTAGTAGAAAAATTATTGAACAAATCGGACATTCGAGTAGAGATTGAAACTAATGGAGCGGTTGATATTGCTCCCCTTGCCAATGCATTTTCAAAAGAAAAACTTAGCCTTACTATGGATTACAAGCTGCCATCCAGCGGCTGTGAGGAGAAAATGCTTCTCTCCAATATGGAAGCTCTAAGAAAGCAGGACACAGTCAAGTTCGTTTCGGGCAGCATTAATGATTTGGAATGTGCAGAGAAAATAATTGAAAAATTTCATCTGACAGAAAGATGCCAGGTATTCATAAGCTCAGTGTTTGGTTCAATTGAGCCAGTGGAAATCGTGAATTTCATGACCGGTAAAAGGATGAATGATTTGCGTCTTCAGATTCAGATGCACAAGGTAATCTGGAACCCAGAGGAAAGGGGCGTATAATGTGAAAAATCCTAATATCAAAGATTTTTCACATGCAAATTTGTGCTTTCAGCCCAAAGTTTGCGGGGTGAAGCAAGAATGGAGATTATGATGATAGATACGAAAGCGATTGAGGAGCATATTAGAGGGATTCTTGTTGCATTGGGCGACGACCCGGAGAGAGAGGGCTTAAAGGATACACCAAAGCGAGTTGCGAAGATGTACGAGGAGGTCTTTCTTGGAATGAATTACTCCAATCACGAAATTGCGCAGATGTTTGATAAGACATTTGAGGATGGAATTAAGGAACTTGATACTTCTAAGGTTGTAGTTATGAAGGACATCGACCTGTTTTCTTACTGCGAGCACCATATGGCACTTATGTATGATTTGAAGGCGACAGTTGCGTACATTCCTAATGGGAAGGTTATAGGCTTATCAAAGATTGTAAGAATATGCGATATGGTTGGAAGAAGACTGCAGTTACAGGAAAGAATCGGTCAGGATATTGCGGACATTATGGCAGAGATAACAGGAAGCGAGGATGTTGCGGTGGTGCTTGAAGGATATCACAGCTGTGTGTCGGCAAGAGGAATTAAGAAAAACAACACGAGAACAATGACTGTAGAGTTAAGAGGAAGCTTTAAGGACGATGCAGCATTACAAATGTATCTAAGATAGGAGAGATGAGTTATGAAAGTATTAGTATTATCAAGCGGTGGCGTGGATTCCACTACGGCACTGGCATTGGCAGTGAGCCGATATGGAAAGGACAATGTAATTGCTCTGTCAGTTTCTTATGGACAGAAGCACGATAAAGAAATTCAGGCGGCAAAGGCTGTTTCTGCATTTTACGGAGTGGAGCAGTTATTCTTGGATCTGAGTAAGATCTTTCAATATAGCAACTGCTCTTTATTGCAGCAGTCTACAGAGGAAATTCCAGAGGAGAGCTATGCCAGGCAGATTGAAAAGACGGAGGGCGAAAAGCCTGTAAGCACCTATGTGCCATTTCGAAATGGACTGTTTCTTTCATCGGCGGCAAGCATTGCACTAAGCAAGGACTGTAGCGTGATTCTTTATGGCGCACATGCAGATGATTCAGCCGGTTTTGCCTATCCAGACTGTTCACCGATGTTTAATGATGCTATGAATCAGGCGATTTTTGAGGGCTCAGGACATCAGTTAAAGGTGGAGGCGCCATTTGTGAATATGACTAAGGCGGAGGTGGTGAAGATGGGCTTAGAGCTTAACGCACCATACGAGCTTACATGGTCCTGCTATGAAGGAAAGGATGTGCCTTGCGGCAAATGTGGAACCTGTATCGACAGAGCGGCTGCATTTGCAGCAAATGGGGTAAGTGACCCTGCAATAAAATAAAAATTGGAGAAAGCTATGAGAGAAAAAGAGAATTTAACATTATTAGGCAACCAGCAGAATAATTACGAGACAGATTACAACCCTGGCCTGCTTGAAACATTTGTAAACAAACATCCAGAAAATGATTATTTCGTGAAGTTTAACTGCCCGGAATTCACAAGTCTCTGTCCAATTACAGGGCAGCCTGATTTCGCAAACATTATTATTTCGTATGTCCCAGGCGAGAGAATGGTGGAAAGCAAGAGCTTAAAGCTGTACCTGTTTTCATTCCGTAATCATGGGGATTTTCACGAGGACTGCGTGAACGTGATTATGAAGGATTTGATTACGCTGATGGAGCCAAAGTATATTGAAGTGTGGGGCAAATTCACACCACGTGGTGGAATTTCCATTGATCCATACTGTAATTATGGAAAGCCAGGAACTAAGTGGGAAGATGTGGCATTCAACCGTATGGCAAATCATGATATGTATCCAGAGAAGGTGGATAATAGGTAAAATAACATTACTAAATTTCGTGCAATGCACAAAAACCAGAAGAGTGTTGTAAGGTAATAAAAGATTAAGCGATATTGTATGAATTTACTTCACACAATATCGCTTTTACGTGTCAGAAGAATCATCCAACGGAATTATTTATCCCAGTTAAATGAATAAGAGACAGCTTTTTTCCACATTCTGACCTTGGAATCACGCTCATTCTGAGTGATTTCAGGGTCAAATGTTCTGTCTACAGACCAGTTCTTTCTTATGTCATCGGTACTTTTCCAGTAACCAACTGAGAGTCCGGCAAGGTAAGCCGCACCCATGGCAGTTGTTTCAACACATACAGGCCTGTTTACAGGAGCACCGGATATATCAGCCTGCATCTGCATAAGAAGATTGTTAGCACTTGCACCACCATCGACCTTAAGAGAAGAAAGTTCTATGCCTGAATCTGCTTTCATTGCAGTAAGAACATCGTTTACCTGATAAGCGATTGATTCAAGTGTGGCACGTATAATGTGGTATTTGTTGACACCACGGGTTATTCCTAAGATAGTACCTCTTGCGTACTGGTCCCAGTATGGTGCACCAAGTCCTGTAAATGCGGGAACAACGTAGCATCCGTTGGTATCAGGAACTTTTCTTGCCATATATTCCGAATCCTGTGAAGAATCAATAAAATGCATTTCGTCACGAAGCCATTGGATGGCAGCTCCGGCTACATATATCGAGCCTTCAAGTGCATATGTGACTTTACCGTCAAGTCCCCATGCAATAGTAGTAACAAGACCGTTCTTTGAAAAAATAGGCTTTTCTCCAGTATTCATAAGAAGGAAGCAGCCTGTTCCATATGTATTCTTGGCTTCTCCTGCGTCAAAACAGGTCTGTCCGAAAAGTGCAGCCTGCTGGTCGCCGGCAGCACCTCCGATTGGGATAGGACAGCCGAAGAATTCAGCGGAGGTCTCACCAAATATGCTGCTTGATGGGACTGCCTTTGGAAGCATGCATTTTGGAATATCAAGCTCTTTTAAGATGTCTTCGTCCCATTCAAGTGTATTAATGTTGAAAAGCATCGTTCTTGATGCATTGGAATAATCTGTGGCATGAACCTGACCTTTAGTAAGTTTCCAGATTAGCCATGTTTCAACTGTGCCAAAAAGAAGATCTCCTTTTTCGGCACGCTCACGGACACCTTTAACATTATCAAGAATCCATTTTAACTTGGTTCCAGAGAAATATGCATCAATAACAAGACCGGTTTTATTACGGATTGTTTCGGTAAGCCCTTTCTCTTTAAGAGAATCTGCGTATTCTGAAGTTCTTCTGCACTGCCACACAATAGCATTGTATACGGGTTCGCCAGAATGTCTGTCCCATACAACTGTTGTTTCACGCTGGTTGGTTATTCCTATTGAGGCAATATCTGACGCATTAGCACCTACATTTGCAAGAGCCTGCCTGGCAACTTCCAGAATTGTTGACCAGATTTCATCTGCATCATGTTCGACCCAGCCGGGTTTTGGAAAATATTGTGTAAATTCTTTCTGTGCAATACTGCACATCTCACCACTTCTGTTGAAAAGAATACAGCGGTTGCTTGTTGTTCCGGCATCAAGAGCCATTATGTATTTTGCCATGTTAAAGTCTCCTTTATATAATTTTTTAAACATATCCAGTTGATAGTTATTTTATATTTAAATTATTGTTTTATCAATGTAATAATGATAAAATGGAGAAGGTATTTTGAGCAACGTGGGCTTATAAGATATTGAGGGTACAAAGGAGGCAGCTATGGTAGACATGAGCAGGTACAATAAGTTAAGGATTAACCCTGATAGATATAATTATGATCTGGCTACGAATCTTCCATTAAGAAGAACTTTCTGGAGAATAGCTGATAAAACAGTACTTTTTGATAACAAAACATATTGCATACTGGCGATAGATATAGAGAATTTTCACCTTATTAATAAGTGGTATGGTCGTGAAACTGGTGATGAGCTTCTTATAGAGATTGGAGAAGCTCTTAAGAGTATAGATGCCGGGTATGGAACAATTTCCGGATATATGGGTGGAGATAATTTCTGTGTTATATTTGAAGAGAACGATGATGTGATTAATCTAATCAGAAAAAGAATATCAGGTATTGTTAACGGATACAGGGGGCATGATATTACAAGGGCATATTATGGTGCATATAAGACTGCAGATAAGGATATAACTACAGGTGAGATGTGTGACTATGCGTATGGTGCGCTAGAGATAGCAAAACAGCGCCCTGATAAGGATATCTTCTGGTATGATGAGAGTATGGCAAGGGAACAGGAAGCAGAAGCAAAGCTTATGCCAGAGATATGCAGTGCAATGGATAATGGAGAATTTACATTTTATCTTCAACCCAAATGTATATTACAGACAGGTAAGATTATTGGTTCTGAGGCACTTGTGAGATGGATAAGTCCTGAGAAAGGATTTATTTCACCAGGACAGTTTATACCGCTGCTTGAAAAGAATGGATTCATAAATAAACTTGATGTGTATATATGGGATAAAGTATGTCAGACTATAAGAAGATGGCTTGATGAGGGAAGAACAGCACTGCCAATATCAATAAATGTTTCGAGAGCAGATATATACTCTATGGATGTTGTAAGAATACTTAAAGGCATGATTGAAAAATATAATATTTCAACAGAGTATATTGAAATAGAGATTACAGAGAGTGCATATGTGGAGAATGGCTCGGTAATTAAGGATACGGAGAAGGCATTTAAGAATGCGGGCTTTAAGATTCTTATTGATGATTTTGGAAGCGGATATTCATCACTTAACATGCTTAAGGATATTGATGCAGATGTTCTGAAACTGGATATGAAATTTCTAGACCTTAATCCGGAAAATAATGATAAAGGTGTAAGCATTATAACTGCAGTTCTTGATATGGCAAGACAGCTCGATATTCCGGCTATTGCTGAGGGTATTGAGACTGATGAACAGCTTAAGCTGCTTGAAATCCTGGGCTGTGAATATGCACAGGGATACTATTATTACAGACCTATGCCTATAAGTGATTATGAGAAGCTTGTTGATGATAAGGACAACGTAGCTGATAAACTTATTATTTTAAAAACAAGAAAGAATGATAAGTCTTATCTTAAGGAGATAACTGATTACTTCTGGAAGATTGCAGATGTTGATCTTGATACGGGAGCATATCACTTTATAAGAAGGACAGATGAGCCTGATTATGTTATGACACCAAGACCTAAGACTATTGCAGAATATGCAGACAGATATATTAAGTATGGTGTTATCCACCCGGATGATGTTTCACTTTACAAGGAAGCTATTAATCTTGGCAGAATTAAGAAACAGCTTGATGAGGGGAAAGAAAGAGGAACATACCAGATAAGATATAATATGGATGGAACATATAAATGGTATGTATTTGAGGTTACTAAGCCAACAAATTATTCTGAGGATAACAGGAGAGTGCTTTTCACATGGAAAGAAGCTGATTATCAGGCAGGTGCAAGAGAAGATGCAATGGATATTATATATAATACATTTATTAAGATACTCAGGGCTGATTTTCTGCATGACAGATATGAACCTATAAAGTCAACCCAGGAGGACATAATAAGAGATGCCGGATTATCAGGCAGTATTAAGGAATATATTGACAAATATATTGATATGGGAGTAGTTCACCCTGAGGATGCCGGGACATATAGAGATTTTGCCAATCCAGACAGGGTGCTTGAGCATTTCAGAAACAATAAAAAATCATTGAGATTGATATTCAGACGGCTTCTTGATGGTGAGTATAAGTGGATGGAGTTGGTTGTGTCAAAGAGCAAGGATTACAGTGATGAGATACCTGTATTTATATATTATCTCAGGGAGGTAAGATATATATATGAAGATACGATGGTTTCCGAAATAGAGAAAAAGAAACAGACGATATATTCGCAAGGGAAATAGTAAGCAATATTAATGATGCAAAGAAACGGGAGATGGAATTGTGGGTTCAAGCCGCAAAAGAGAAGTAACTATGTTAAACAATAGTAACAATTGTTATTATGAATAACTTTACAACCTTTTCTTTCAATGATATTATGTGTGTTGCTAAAAGAATGTACAGCTAAGGAGGCATTATGGCACAGGAAATATTAAATGTGAGCCAGCTTAAGGTTGGTGTTGAAGATAAAGAAATACTTCATGGGGTTGATCTTTCTCTTAATAAGGGAGAGACTCATGTACTTATGGGACCTAACGGAGCAGGTAAGTCTACTCTTGGTTATGCTCTCATGGGTAACCCAAGATATGAGATATTAGGTGGTAAGGTTACATTTAACGGAGAAGATTTACTTTCTAAGAATGTTGCTGAGAGATCACAGGCAGGTCTTTTTCTGTCTTTCCAGAATCCTATTGAGGTTCCTGGTATCACACTTGGTAATTTTATAAGAAGTTCTATGGAGCAGCGTGGAAAGAAGATGACATACTTCAAGTTCAAGAAGCTCCTTCAGGAGAAGATGGAATTCCTTCAGATGGATCCATCATATATGGACAGAGACCTTAATGTTGGTTTCTCAGGTGGTGAGAAGAAGAAAGCTGAGATATTACAGCTTCTTATGCTTGAGCCTTCTCTTGCTATTCTTGATGAGACTGACTCAGGACTTGATGTAGATGCTGTTAAGACAGTATCGCTAGGTGTTGAAGAATATCAGAAGACTCAGAACGGAGCACTTCTTATTATCACTCACAGCACCCGTATCTTAGAGGCACTTAAGGTGGATTATACTCATGTTCTTGTCAATGGTAATGTTGTTGCAACAGGCGACAGTGCTATGATTGATGATATCAATGAGAATGGTTTCGAAAGATTCATCAAGTAATTAAGGCTCGGAGGCTTGTAATGGAAGAAAAGACATTTGTAGATGACATAAACAGAAGTGTTTATGATATTAAGAACGAAGAGAACGATTCTTATAGAATAAAGCAGGGACTTACTCCAGAAATCGTTGAGAAGATATCAGAAGAGAAGCATGATCCTGCTTGGATGAGAGAGTTCAGACTTAAGTCATTAGAGATATATAATAATATGCAGGTGCCTGACTGGGGTCCGTCTATTGATGGACTCAATATGGATAATATTGCTACTTATGTTCGTGCCAATACGAATATGAAGGGTGACTGGAAGGATGTACCAGAAGAGATTAAGGATACATTTGACAGATTAGGTATTCCTAAGGCGGAGAGAGAGTCATTAGCCGGAGTTGGAGCACAGTACGACTCAGAGCTTGTATACCATAATGTCCGTAAGGAGGTTGCTGATCAGGGTGTTGTATACACTGATATGGAAAGTGCACTTACAGGTGAATATGCAGATATGGTACACGAGCATTTTATGAAGCTTATTACACCACAGGATCATAAGTTCGCAGCACTTCACGGAGCTGTATGGTCTGGTGGTTCATTTGTGTATGTACCAAAGGGAGTTAATCTTGAGATTCCTCTGCAGTCATATTTCAGACTTAATGCTGCAGGAGCAGGTCAGTTTGAGCATACACTTATTATTGTTGATGAGGGTGCAAGTCTTCACTTTATTGAAGGATGTTCAGCACCTAAATATAATGTTGCCAATCTTCATGCAGGTGCGGTTGAGCTTTTTGTGGCTAAGAATGCAAAGCTTCGTTACTCAACAATTGAGAACTGGAGCAAGAATATGTATAATCTTAACACTAAGAGAGCAACTGTTGCTGAAGGTGGTAAGATTGAATGGGTTTCAGGCTCATTTGGTTCGCATGTATCATATCTGTATCCTATGAGTATCCTTAATGGAGAACGCTCAAGCTGTGAATTCACAGGAATTACATTTGCAGGAGCAGGACAGAACCTTGATACAGGTATGAAGGTAGTTCATAACGCACCAGCTACAACATCAGTTGTAAGTACTAAGTCAATATCTAAGGGTGGCGGAATCAGTACTTTCAGAAGTGCGGTAACAATGACTACCAAGGCTAAGAAGAGTAAATCATCAGTTTCATGTCAGTCACTTATGATAGATGATATTTCAAGATCTGATACAATTCCGGCTATGGATATCCGTGTTAATGATGCGGATGTAGGACATGAGGCAACAATTGGACGAATCAGTGATGATGCTGTATTTTATCTTATGTCAAGAGGAATTCCGGAAGATGATGCGAGAGCAATGATTGTTTCAGGATTTGCTGATAATGTATCTAAGGAGCTTCCGCTTGAGTATGCAATGGAGATGAATAATCTTATTAAGCTTGAGATGAAGGGCAGCATTGGTTAAGTTAATCAGAGTGAGGAATATGATATGATAGGTATCGAAGAAAAGGACATGATAATAAACCGTATCCCAGCCAAGACATGGAATCATCTTCATATGAACCAGAGCAGGGTTGGAGAGGTTGTAATTAACCGTACAGGTGAGTTAAATGCTTCTGTTAATGATGTAAGTCTCATTGGTGATGGAAAGCTTAACAATGGTGAGCTTGACAATATCATTGGTGGATGTGGTCAGGAGATTACAGAGGCAGCTAAGAAGTCACAGACTGAACCTGTATATTATATAACAGATAAGAAGAATGCAGGTTTTGTAAGACTCGACTTCAATTATGGAAAGAGTAATGCAGACATCAATGTTGTTGGTATTGAAACTAAAGAGAATGCCAGCATTGATGTTTACATGGATTTTAATGGAGATAAAGATGGAGAAGGCTTCGCAGCAGTACAGACAAGATTATATGCTGCGAAGGATTCGGTTATCCGTCTTATCCAGATTCAGAGAGTAGGCGCAGAGACAACATTTATTAATGATATCGGTGGTTACTGCGAAGATGGTGCAAGAATTGAGCTTGTGCAGCTTTACTTAAGCGGTAAGAACAGATACGAGGGCTGTGAGATTAAGCTTGCAGGTGATGGAAGCTCTATGTCTGCAGAGATTGGATATGTTGCAGCAGGTAAAGAAAGACTTGATATGAACTACTGCGTAAGACATATCGGCAAGAAGACAGAATGTGCAATCAATGCGGCAGGTGCATTGAGAGATACAGCATTTAAGCTGTTCAGAGGAACTATTGATTTCGTTAAGGGTTCAGCAGGTTCTGTAGGTAATGAGAAGGAAGAAGTTCTTCTCATCGATGAGAAATGTGTCAACCAGACTATTCCTATTATTCTTTGTGCAGAAGAAGATGTTGTAGGTAATCATGGCGCAACTATAGGAAAGCCTGATGAGGAGCTTTTATTCTATCTTGAATCAAGAGGAATACCGGCACAGGAATGTTACAATATGCTGGCAGCAGCTAAGCTATTAGCTGTATGTGGCAAAATCCCTGATGATGGTATCAGGAACGAGATACATGACTACATTAAAGAGGTTTATTAATGAGTGAGTTAAGTAAGACGATTGAGTCTATAAGAAAAGATTTCCCACTTATTTCGGGAAGCAATATTGCATATCTTGATAATGCAGCTACTACGCAGAAGCCACAGGCTGTTCTTGACGCAGTTAATAAGTATTATCAGGAGATGAACGCCAATCCGTTCAGAGGTGTATACGAATTAAGTGAGATTGCTACAGAAAGCTATGAGAATGCAAGAAAGGCAGTAGCACAGTTTATCGGTGCTAAAGATGCAAGCCGGATAGTATTTACAAGAAATGCTACAGAGAGTCTTAACTTAATTGCATACAGTTATGGAATGAATTTCATTAAAGAGGGTGATGAGATTGTTGTTAGCGTTATGGAACACCACAGCAATTTCCTTCCATGGAAGCAGGTTGCAGAAAAATGTGGAGCAGTATTAAAGCAGCTTACACCTGACGAGAATGGAGAGATTACAGATAAGTCTTTAGAAGTTATCACGGATAAGACTAAACTTGTAGCAGTTACCCAGGTTTCCAATGTATTAGGAAGAGTTAATGACATTAAGCATATTGCAGAGGTTGCACATGCACATGGTGCAGTTATTGTGGCAGACGGAGCACAGAGTGTTCCTCATATGCCAGTTAATGTAACTGACCTTGATGTTGACTTCCTTGTATTTTCTGGACATAAGATGTTAGCACCTATGGGAATCGGAGCATTATATGGAAAGAAAGAACTTCTTGATAAGATGCCACCATTCTTAAGCGGTGGTGAGATGATTGAGATTGTTCACTGGGACAGAGTTAAATACGCAGAAGTTCCACATAAGTTCGAGGCAGGAACTGTTAATACAGGCGGTGCAGTAGGACTTCATGCGGCAATTGATTATATTAACAATGTTGGATTTGACACAATTATGGCACAGGAGCGAAAGCTTACTAAGATTGCTGTAGATGCAATTAAGGACATGAAGGGAGTCAATTTAATAGGTTCTCCGAAGGCAGAAGACCATGAGGGTATAGTCACATTTACAATTGATGGAGTACACCCACACGATGTTGCTTCTATACTTGATTCACAGCATATTGCAGTAAGAGCAGGACATCACTGTGCACAGCCATTAATGGATTTCCTTAAGGTTAATTCAACAACGAGAGCAAGCTTTGCTTTCTATAATACAGAAGAAGAAGTACAGCATTTTGTAGAAGAACTATCTAAGATCAGGGGGCTTATGGGATATGGAGACTAAAACTTTTTATAATGAGGTTCTTACAGACCACAACATGCATCCATATCATAAGCATGATATAGACAATGCAGACTTAGAGCTTGAGGGTGTTAATCCAAGCTGTGGAGACGACATTATCTTAAAGCTTAAGTTTGATGATGCTAAGAAAACTATTGTTGATGGGGCATTTACAGGAGATGGCTGTGCAATATCGCAGGCATCAGCAGATATAATGCTTGAGCTTATCATTGGAAAGCCTATTGATGAGGCTGTACATCTTTCAGAACTTTTCCTTAAGATGATTAAGGATGAGGCAACTGAGGAAGAGATTGATGAGCTTGATGAAGCCGGAGCATTAAGAGATATCTCTCATATGCCAGCAAGAGTTAAATGTGCAGTACTTGGCTGGCACACAATGGAAGAGATGGTAGAGAACCTTAAGAATGTTTAGAATGTAACCCAATCACTTATAATATGGTGATTGGGTTTTAATGTTTGTAGATAAGAATGGAGTAAATATGGAAAAGAAATTAGTTAAGCAGCAGCTTCTTACAGGAGAACGTGCTCTTTTTGCAAGCAAAGACCTTCATATTGAAGATTCTATATTTGATGATGGTGAGTCTCCATTAAAGGAGAGCAGTAATATAGAGCTTGTAAACAGCAGCTTTAAGTGGAAATATCCACTCTGGTACTGCAACAATGTCAATGTAAAGGACTGTTATTTCTTTGAGATGGGAAGAGCAGGAGTATGGTACACTAACGATATTAATGTTGAGGATACAATTATTGAAGCACCTAAGAATTTCAGAAGATGTAACAGACTAGGTCTTAAGAATGTGGAATTTGTCAATGCAGAGGAAACTCTCTGGAGCTGTGATAATGTTACTATGACAAATGTAGTGGCAAAGGGTAATTATTTTGCAATGAACAGCAACAATATGAAGATTGATGGTCTTAAGCTTGTCGGTAATTATCCATTTGACGGAAGTAAGAATCTTGAGATAAGAAATTCAAGACTTATGAGCAAGGATGCTTTCTGGAATGCTGAAAATATAACAGTGTATGATTCATACATTTCAGGTGAGTACCTTGGCTGGAATTCAAAGAATCTTACGTTTATTAACTGTACAATAGAGAGCCTTCAGGGATTGTGCTACATTGATAATCTTGTTATGAAGAACTGCAAGCTTATTAATACAACACTTGCTTTCGAGTATTCAACAGTAGATGCTGATATTACAAGCAGGGTTGACAGTGTGTTAAATCCAACTTCAGGAACTATAACAGCAGATAGTATAGATAAGCTTATAATTGAGAAGGACAAGGTTGATCCTTCGCTTACTAAGATAGTATGCAGGAATTAATTAGTCAGATTAAGAAGGGAAATCCGAGAATGAAATATGATTTTGACACAGTAGTGAACCGCCGTAATACGGATTCTTTAAAATGGAATGTGGCAGAGAATGAGCTTCCTATGTGGGTTGCTGACATGGATTTTAAGACAGCACCTGAGATAACGGAGGCTATTAAGGCAAAGGCAGACCTCGGTGTGTACGGTTATACTGAGATATCAAAAGATTGGTATGACGCATACACAGGCTGGTGGGAAAGACGCCATAATTTCAGGATGGAAGACGACTGGCTTATGTTTGTAACAGGGGTTATTCCTGCAATATCAAGCTCTGTAAGAAAGCTTACAACACCAGCTGAGAATGTTGTTATCATGACACCTGTATACAACATTTTCTTTAACAGTATTCTTAATAATGGCAGAAATGTGTTACAGAGCCAGCTTGTATACGATAATGGCAGATATGCGATAGATTTTGAAGACCTTGAAGTTAAGCTTAAGAACCCACAGACAACGCTTCTTATTCTGTGCAACCCACAGAATCCGGGTGGAAATGTATGGAGTAAGGAAGAACTTGCACGTATCGGAGAGCTTGCTTACAAGTATGGAGTCGTTGTTATATCTGATGAGATTCACTGCGAGCTTACAGACCCGGGCATTGATTATGTGCCATTTGCAAGTGTTTCGGAGGTATGCAAGAAGATATCTGTAACATGCATAGCACCTACGAAAACATTTAACATGGCAGGTTTACAGACAGCAGCAATATGTGTGCCGGACGAGCGGCTTCGTCACAAGGTATGGCGCGCAATTAATACCGATGAGGTTGCAGAGCCAAATGTGTTCGCAGTGGATGCAGCTATAGCTGCATTTACAAAGGGCGAGGAATGGCTTGAGCAGTTAAGAGCATATATCTATGAGAATAAACAGATTACGAAGAGTTATGTGGATGCAGAGATTGATGGAGTTTCGATGACAGAATCCAAGGCAACATATTTATGCTGGCTTGATGTAAGTAATATTACAGATGACTCAACAGAGCTTGCTGCATATATACGAAAAGAGACAGGTCTGTATCTGTCAGCTGGAAAAGGCTTTGGTGGTGACGGAAGGAGCTTTTTAAGGCTTAATGTGGCGTGCCCTAAGGCAACATTGATGGATGGTCTGGAAAGACTTAAGACCGGAATATCAGCCTTTGTGAACAGTGGGCGTTAAATCTTGGAGATACAGAACGGATTGACAATGTAACCTGCTTATTCACTGATATGTTGTCAGGTATATTCAACAAATTATCAGGAATTCGCAAAAGAATTTACTGTGGAATTTATCTGGGAGAAGCATATTGAGTTTTATGCCATCCTAGAGTAAAATATAATAGAATTTGGTTATATATCAGATTGTGAAGGAGGAATTATGAATATTGTATGTTTAGACCTTGAGGGCGTTCTTGTACCAGAGATATGGATTGCATTTGCGCAGGCAAGCGGAATCCCAGAGCTTAAGAGAACAACAAGAGACGAACCAGATTATGATAAACTTATGAACTGGAGACTTGGTATTCTTAAGGAGCATGGTCTTGGACTTAAGGAGATTCAGGATACTATTGCTAAGATTGATCCAATTCCAGGTGCTAAGGAATTCCTTGATGAATTAAGAAGCATAACACAGGTTATCATTATTTCAGATACATTTACACAGTTTGCTACTCCGCTTATGAAGAAGCTGGGCTGGCCAACTATTTTCTGTAATTCACTTGAGGTAGCTGACAATGGCGAGATTACAGGTTTCAAGATGCGTTGTGAGCAGTCAAAGCTTACAACAGTTAAGGCTTTACAGTCTATTGGTTATGATACTATTGCATCGGGAGACAGCCACAATGACTTAGGAATGATTAAAGCAAGCAAGGCAGGCTTCCTCTTTAAGAGTACAGAGCAGATTAAGGCTGATAATCCTGAATTAGAGGCATTTGATACATATGATGAGCTTTTAGCTGCTATTAAGAAGGCACTTTAAGATGCATCAAAGGTAAAAGGGGTTACTATGTTATTAGAAGAGATACTCAAGCAGGAACAGGAAAGATTCATTAAAGAGAATCTCCTTTCTGATGAAATGCTTGAGTTATTAAAAGAAAATATTATGCCGTTTAACACACTGATGGCTTATTACAGATGCGCCATTATGGAGGTTGAGACTAAGTTCAAGGTGCTTAATGAGGAGTTCTCATTACAGTATGACAGAAATCCTATTGAGAGTATCAAGAGCAGAATTAAGTCTATGGATGGCATATTTAAGAAGGCGAAGAAGAAAAATATTCCTATAACAATGGAAGGCATTGAGGAAGGTATAAGAGATATTGCGGGAGTAAGAGTAATATGCTCTTTCCCGGAAGATATCTATATGCTTGCGGACTGCCTGTTAAAGCAGGACGATGTAGTGCTTGTCGAGAGAAAGGATTATATCAAGAATCCTAAGCCAAGCGGTTACAGAAGTCTTCACCTTATAATTGAGATACCGATATTCCTTCAGAATGAAAAGAAGATGATGAAGGTTGAGGTTCAGTTCCGTACAATTGCCATGGATTTCTGGGCGAGCGTGGAGCATAAGGTCCGTTATAAGAAGAATATTCCAGATTCTGAAGCAGAACAGCTGGCTGCAGAATTGTCTTCATGTGCAGATCAGATTGCTGCAATGGATAACAAGATGGAAGAGATTCGCCGCAGAATTGCAGAAGCGGAGGAAAGAGAAGCTGAGAATAATCCGCCTAAGCAGCCACAGACTATCGGTGGCGTGATGCTTAAGAAGAGGCTGGAATCGGGGAAGTTTCCCTTTAAGAAGTAGGTAAGAAATGGCTCCCCGGAGAGGGGGCTGGGGATGGCTGTATGGTTTAATTGAAAACGCGCTCCCGCTCGGGCGAAGACGCAGCGGGTACTAAGTTTGTGGGGATTTGCCGCCTTGCGGCGGCTCTCCCCACGAACTAAGTACCGGCGTCTTCACACGGTTTTCAATTAAACCACACAACCACACCCAGCCCACCAACCCGGGGAGTTTTTACCTGTCAGCGTTGGTCGCTTTGGCTCCCTCGCTTTTGTGGTGGGGTGAGATGCGTGGTTCAGCGTTGGTCGCATTGCTCCCTTGCTGGTGTAGTGGCGGGATTGAGCTATGGTCGTGTAGAGCAACTGTGTTTGTGATGGGGAGGATGTGACTGGGTTGGATAAAGGACTTTCTTGAAGGTTTAAGTGGAGTTTAGAGGCTGTAGGATTTTATAAAATGTGTAGCAATTTTCGCACACGATGTGCGAAAAAGGCGCATTCGAGCCATGGATGGCGAGTATGCGCCGGTTGCGGACGGTGACTGTAACGCGGATAAAATCCGTACAGCGTCTTAATGACACGTTCCACCTTTAAGAAAGTCCTTTATCCAACCCAGTCACACCTTGCTGGACATAAAAGAAGGAGGACATTATGAAGGTTATATCTATTGTTGATGATGATTATGGAATTATGTTTAATAACAGACGAGTTTCTAAGGACAGTGTTCTTAATGAGCATATTATTAAGATGCTTGATGGCGGGAAGTTATGGCTTTCTTTATATAGTAAGCAGCTTTTTGGTGATTATGAAAATATTGAGGTTAATCAGGAGTTTGGTTTTGCTGGAAAGGACGATTTCTGTTTTGTTGAGGACTCTGAGATTGTTTCTTATGAGGATATGGTGGATGAGATTTATCTGTATAAGTGGAACAGGAAGTATCCTTCTGATGTGAAGTTTCCTAAGGATATGCTTAATGATTTTAAGCTGGAGGGTTCTACTGATTTTGAGGGTAATTCTCATGAGAAAATTACTGAAGAAAGATATGTAAGAAAGAAATAAGGAAAAATACATGCGTAATATAAGGTTAGAAGTGCTAAGGAGAGTAACCGCATTTTTACTGGTGTTCTTTATTGTAGGAATCGGATTTGGGTTAAGCGGATGCTCTTCTAAGAAGGATAATCAGGCTGGTACTGTGGGGAGTGCTGAGGTTCAGAGTACGGCTGTTGCAGATGATATGGCATCTTTAGTATATCAGGGTGAACCGTATGTTGTAATTAATGATAATAACCCAGCGTTTAATGATGCTGACTTCACGACTATATCATTTGAGAGTTACGGAGAACTGGATGAACTTGGAAGATGTACTACTGCATTTGCTAATATAGGTAAAGACATTATGCCTACTGAGAAACGTGGTGCAATTGGTGAAGTAAAACCTACGGGATGGCAGACAGCAAAATACGATAGTGTTGATGGTAAATATCTGTATAACAGGTGCCATCTTATAGGTTATCAGCTTACTGGTGAGAATGCCAATGAAAAGAATCTGATTACAGGAACAAGATATCTTAATGTTGATGGTATGCTGCCTTTTGAAAATATGGTCGCAGATTACATAAAGGAAACTGGTAATCATGTTCTGTACCGTGTAACACCTGTATTTTCTGGCGATAATCTTGTTGCCAGCGGTGTGCACATGGAGGCTGAGTCAGTTGAGGATAATGGCGATGGAATTCTTTTTAATGTGTATTGTTTTAATGCACAGCCGGGAATTGCCATTGATTATGCAACCGGTGACAGCCATCAGGACGATTCAATAGTTGCAGATGCTTCAAAGTCAACAACTGCAGCAGATGCAAATGTGCAGACTTATATACTTAATACTAATACAAAGAAATTCCACAAAGAATCCTGCAACAGTGCAAAGAGCATGGATGCTTCCAATAAAAAGATTTATACAGGAAGCAGGCAGGAGCTTATTGATATGGGGTATGAGGCTTGTGGAGTGTGCAAGCCGTAAAATAGTTATTTGAATTGAATTAAATTTAATAATATGGTAAGATTCTGACAGAGAAACCGGACAATATAATAGTTAGCTTGTTTATACATGGAAAGGAATTTTTATGAGAAAAATCAAACAAATACTGTTATTTTGCGCTGTTTTTCTGTCAATTTTGTTATTAACAGGTGATAAAGACAGGATACAGGCAGATGATGATGACAGTAATTTTACTAATTTAGTGGTATTTGCCAGATTTGCAGGTGAAACCGAATTTATAAATGATGTATATGAAGGCAGTTCTGTCAGAAAAATAACAGATAATTCATATAATGCAGGTTCATATAGTGTAGGCGATTATTACAGATGTGTATCAGATAATAAATTAAGAATGAGAAGTGTATATCTATATGATAATGGCGGCTCAATTGTACTTTCACATCCTCGTGGGTATTATGCAGAGTACAGCGATATTAATACTATTGGTTATAAAGATGCTTCGGAGCGTGCAAGCAGAATGTATGAGCTTAGGCAGGAGTGGTCAGAAGCTGTTAATAATGCCATATCATCTGGTAATAAAATTTCTGATTATAATAATACTGTATACTATGACTATGGTGTGCTTGATAAAGATAACAATGGTACTATTGATTCAATTACAATTATATATAAGAATAATGGGTCAGGTAATATATCAGTAAGCTGGTCATCACCATTGTGGAATTATACAGATTATGTTAATAATATTTCTGTTAATACCGGCAAAAAAACTATTAATAGTTACAAATATGTCCAGATAACCAATTCGTATTGTAAGCCTGATGGTGATACTAACGGATATTTATTTAAGGATGAGGATGACCGGGTATTTGTATCAATCGCAACAGCAGTACATGAAATGGGACATATTATGGGGCTGAAGGATTTATATAACTCAAAGAATGCGTCACCAGTGTATTTCATGTCAGTTATGGCAAAGCATATATCTCCAGTTCCACAGTTTATGTCTCTTAAGGAGAAAGAAGTATTAGGCTGGACTGATGAGAATGATATTAAGACGATTTTGTCCGAAGGAGAATATAGTCTTAAAGCATTAGGAACTTCAGGTGCGGATAATATTACAGGATATAAGATGGATATTCCGGAAAAGGGTAAGACATTGTATCTTGAGTACAGAAACTTTGAGGATAATGGTAACAAATATGATTCTCAATATAAGCAGATGTTCAAGATTAATGGAAACAGAGTGGATAAAATTCCATTAAAATCCGGGCTGGTATGTTATCTTATAGACAGTGACACTAAGTTTCCAAGTAATATGTATTTTTCATCACCTAAATGGAATTATGAAGTTCTTGGTGGACAGTATAACACAAAGGCAGATGCAGCATTAGGAATAGGTGAAGATATATGGATTTACGGAGATATTTATATCAGTGTCAATTCAATCGAGAATAATATACTCACATTTGAAATAAAGGGTGGCATTCCAGAGCATATTCATAGTGGCGGAGAGGCAACATGCGTCAATCGTGCAGTGTGTGAAGTGTGTCATAAGGAATATGGTGAATTAAATAAGGATAATCATAAGTTACAGCATGTAGAAGCTAAAGCAGCTACAGTGACTCAGGAAGGTAATATTGAATATTATTACTGCTCTTTATGTTTAAAATACTTTGCAGATTCAAATGCATCAAAGCAGATAGACAAAGATAGTGTTGTTACATCAAAACTGACGCCAGAAATAATTGAAGGTGATAAATGTATAATTGATAAGAATTCCGATAAGGCAATTACATTTAAGTCTAATGCAGCATTTTCAGATTTTGTAAAAGTAGAACTTGATGGCAGAGAGCTTGTAAAAGACAAGGATTATACGGTAAAAGCAGGAAGTATTATTGTAACACTTAATCCAGATTTAATAAAAAAATTATCGACGGGAGAGCATGTTATAGGTATTGTTTCATTGAGTGGAACAGCTAGTGCACATTTTACTGTTAAAGAACCGGAGACGGAACCAGTGACAGAACCGGAGACAAAACCAGTGACGGAAAGCAGCAGGGAAACAGAATCTGAAACTGAGGACATCAAGGAGACTGAAAGTAGTAAAGAAACAGAAAGTATCAAAGAATCTGAAACAGAGACAGAGACCATCAGTCAGATAGAATCAGAAACAACAAGCCAGTATACATTTGATGAGAATGAAACAAATGCATCATCAATTAACACTGGGGACAGAAATCATGGGAAATTATGGCTTGTAATAGCAATTATTGCGTTGGCTGGATGTATTGCAGCAGCAGTTATGTATGTTGTTTCAAAGCGAAAGTAATAAAAACTGAATAGCAACTGATAATACAAAACAGGAGTAGGTCAATAGCTTAACTCCTGTTTTGTGTTATAAAATATAGTTGTTATTCAGTAAATGTTCCAACCAATTTAACAAGCATAGCAACGGTCATATCCATGCCTTCAACAGTAATATGTTCATAGGGACCGTGGTAAGCGTGTCCTCCAGTTCCAAGGTTAGGGCATGGAAGTCCCTTGAAGCTTAACTGACAGCCGTCTGTTCCTCCGCGGATAGGAAGGATAAGCGGTGTTATATCAGCCTGTTCACAGGCTTTCTTTGCATTGTCAATAAGATTCATGCATCCTGCAATGATTTCGGACATATTTTTATACTGGTCTTTAATGGTGAGTGTGACAGTTCCTTCACCCCACTTTTCATTCATATTCTTTTCGATTAATCGCAGAGTATTTTTCTTTGCTTCAAATAAATTCTTATCATGGTCTCTTACTATATAATTAAGCGAAGCCTCACTGACATCACCAGACATGCTGACAAGATGGTAGAAGCCTTCGTAATCTTCTGTGCCGCGAGGGGTTTCCATTGCAGGAAGCGCGTTGTTAATCTCTATTGCAACAAGACTGGCATTAATCATGGTGTCTTTGGCAGAACCTGGGTGTACATTGAAGCCTTTAATGTGAAAATCAGCTTTGCATGCGTTGAAGTTTTCGTACTGAATCTCGCCTTCTGTGTCGCCGTCAATTGTATAGGCGTATTTGGCACCAAATTGTTCTATGTTAAAATGTTCAGCTCCCATGCCGATTTCTTCATCAGGTGTGAATGCTACACATATTGTTCCATGAGGTATATTGCCTTTCTGCAAATGTTCTATCATAGTCAGGATTTCGGCAATACCTGCTTTGTCATCGGCACCAAATATAGTGCTTCCATCTGATGTGATAAGTGTACGACCCTTAAGAGTGCCAAGATGAGGAAAATCATGTACAGAGAGGGTTATTCCCGCAGGCAGTGTGAGTGATACACCATTAAAGTTTTCTGTTATTACTGGTGTAATATCGTGATTGCAATAATCGGACACAGTATCCATATGTGCAATAAATCCGATAGCAGGTACATTTTCATAACCTTCGGTTGCCGGAAGTTTACCATACAGGTAACACATATCGTCAAGTACAATGTCCGATAAATTCAATCCTTCCATCTCATTTTTAAGATACTTTGCTAACTCAAACTGGCATGCAGATGAGGGCGTGGTTTCGCTGTTTTCGTCACTTGGTGTACGGAAAGTGACATATTTTAATAATCTTTCATATGCTTTCATGGTAATTCTCCATTCTGTGGATTGATATTCATATATTAACATATTCTGGTGGAAATATACGGATTATGCGCAAAAAATAAAAGATTATCAATATATAAAATAAACTCCATTCAATGGGACGGAGAAGAATATAAGGATAATGGTATACTTTGCAGAAATGCAGTTGCAAAAGGTAATAAGGTGGTAAATGATTATACATCTTTGTATGGAGGAGATGCATATCTTCCTGCCAATAATCTGGCTTATAAATATGTTGCTTAATTAATAATCACCCAGCAGTGGTTACATTTGGAGCATTAACAGTTCTGATAGTAATTTCCTGCGTGGTAGTATTTCTTGTATTCTTAAAAAGAAGACAGATGAATAAATACGAAAAGTATTAACATACAGACACCAGCACGTTAAGGTTAAATGTGCTGGTGTTTTCTATATCATATGTATTTATCATTCTTTGATGAGATGTTTACCAGTCCAAAAGACAGTGCAAAAAGTATAATAACGAAGGCCACGAAATATAGACCTCCCATTGTATTTTCCATGGAAGCTATAAAATCATATGAGCCATGTAATAGAACTGGTAACACAATGCTGAATATTCTGAATATCTTGGAGCTAAACATTTTTCCCCGATTATGCTGTTTTCTTGCGAGACCATAGAATACACCCATAAACACACCAAAACAGGCATGTCCTGGAATTGCTGTTATTGCTCTTACAATAGCAGTTGAAAAACCATATGATAAAACATAGTTGATATTTTCCCAAAGGGCAAATCCGAGAGAAACAAATACTGCATATACAACACCGTCATACTGGCAGTTAAATTCTGGATTATTCCATGTCCGTTTTTTTAAGAAGAAATACTTTGAGCTTTCTTCGGCTATGGCAACAATAACAAAATAAAGAATTATCTGATACAGCAATGTATTTTCGGGAACAAAGCATGATAAAATCCATTCCCCTATTTTTTCCTCAATTAAGGCAATAATGGTGGATAGAATTCCCGCAATAACTAGCTGTCTTAAAAGGTAGCCGCTTTCCTTTTCCATTCTGTCTGCTCTGTATACTTTAATCATAAGGAATACCGCAGGAATAACTGCCGCTAATATTAATATCCAGTTATACATCATTATAGGTTCCAATATAAAATAAAACATATATCTGCTTGCTCCTTATTGTGCTTTTTATTTCTATTTTATAATTATATATCTCATATATTCTGATAACAAGCTGCTTTATAATATATTAATAAATGGAAGTGCGAAATCATGGCAGTCGGTTAGATGCTATGAAAAACAGAAATATATTTCTTGCTGATGGCAAAAGTATGATTAAAATGTAAAGAAAGAATAAGGCAGGTACAAGGAGGAGCTGCATGAATGATGATTATCATGTAATAAAAAGACTATTGATTGAAACAATGCATGCTTAAACTAAAAAGATATGCATCGTGCAGCATAAATAACATTAGATAAAATACAGGTATTGATTTAAGTTCTTACTTTGCGCATGATATCGAAACTTATAGAAATTAAGAAAAAACGGTATGAAATAATTCCAGAATATAAGCGAATCTATTCGCTAGATATAGCAATAGATTTAAAGACATTAGATTTTCATGATAGGAGTTATTTATTAACAGATGAGCAGATATTTTAGTATGACATGATATTTAAAAACGATAATATCCTTTTGTGAAGAAAGTTTCATAGAAGCTGAGCAAATTTTCAATAAAGTTGTGAAATTTGATTTTCATAATAGTTCATCTCCTTTCTTACAACGACATTGTATAACACGAAAAAGCATAATACATGCCAAAACAAAAAAATAAATAGACAAAAATTGCAAGATGGAGAGTGTATATTTGGATATAATAAGTCAATAGTCTATAAAAGGATATAAAGTTATTATTAAAAATTAAAACTATTTGGTAGACTATGCATATTACATCGGATAAAAACGATGAGTAAAGAAGATTGCATAAAAGCTAAGTAACTTATTAATAAAATTATGTAATTTGATTTTCATAGAATTTCATCTCCTTTCTGATTATGTTTTTGTTATAGAATATAAAAAGGAAAAATACTTGCCAAAATAAAGAAATAAGTAGTCAAAAGTTGCTTAAAGATTTTTTATATAAAAACTAAGAAAATAAATATTTTAACAGAAATACATTAGATTATTTAGGAAAATAATCAGCAGCAAATATGAGAATAGTTATGTTGTGATAAAAGTAGAAAAAAGCTCTGTGTGCAATGCACATGAGATTTTTTCTACTTTTTTAATTGAAATGTAAAAATTTCAGATTACTTGTATATGTGAATTATTACAGTCGTATCATTTAGTGCATATTTTATTCAATATATTTTATTTAAAATTCTGAATAAATGATATATATATACCTTATCAAAGAAATAAATGGAAAGGAAGTAGGTATTTATGTTGTTAAAAGAAAAAACAAAACGAAGTCTTGAAACCATGCGTTTGCACGAAAGAATAAACTATGGATATAAAATAGTTATCACAATGATGTTGACATCCGGATTAATTTCTATGATAGTAATAGGGATTCTATTTGCAAATATGTTTAACTATGTTAAAAAAGTTAATGTGGCTGATACGGCAGTGAAAATATGTAGAATTGATGTGAATGCGGCTGCCCGGAACATAAGGGAAATGGCATTAAATGATGATTCTTCATCTTATGCTGGTTACAAGGAGACTGTAGAAAAGCTACTAGGTGAGGTCAAGGACGAATTGCTAGTTATGCAAGACACAGGGGTTGTTTCTGATGATCTTTTTAACGAATATTCATCAGCACTAACAGATTGGGAAACAAGGGATTTGATATAATAAAACAAATTGAAAAGGGACAAGATAAAGACGCTGTTGAAGACATACTTGGTGAATGTACGCCATCGTTAAATAAATTGGTGAGTATTGCACAGAAAATAGATTTACTGACAGGTGAACAGAGCGTTAAGGCAGTAAGAAAAACGCTGATATCAGCTTTTGTGGGATTTGTGGTTATTATTGTATGTCTTATTATTGCAGTTATTTTATCACGAAAAACAGGAAAAAAGATTCTTACAACTATTTTAGAACCACTGCATGAAATTGAAAATGCAGCCAAGGAACTAACTGAGGGAAATTTGCACAGTACATTGGAGTATAAGTCAGAGGATGAAATTGGTCGACTTGCTCAGAGTATGCGTGAGTCAATATATATTTTGGGTTCATATGTAGATGATATTGACCGTGCCATGAAACTGTTTTCAGATGGTAATTTTGATGTAAAACCAGAGGTTGAATGGAAAGGCGATTTTATTGGTATTTTAAATTCATTTTTAGCATTTGAGAAAAGTATGTCAAGTACGGTAAAAGGTATACGGCATGTATCGGAGGAAGTGTCTAGTGGAGCAGAGCAGGTGTCAATGAGCTCAAATGAATTGGCAGAAGGAGCAACAAATCAGGCAGCTGTTGTTGAAGAACTTACTGCGACTGTTTCAAATGTTTCTGAACAAGTTGAAAAGAATTCAAAGACGACAAAAGAAATAAGTAAAAGGGTTGAAAAATTAGGGGATAATATTCTAGAAAGTAACAGCAAAATGCATGAAATGGTCAACTCAATGAATGAAATCAGCAAGGCCTCAAAGGAGATTGATAAAATTATTACAACAATCAATGAAATTGCAAGTCAGACAAACTTATTAGCCTTGAATGCATCTATTGAGGCTGCAAGAGCTGGGGAAGCAGGAAAAGGATTTGCAGTTGTAGCAAATCAAGTTAATATTTTAGCTGACCAGAGTGCTCAGGCAGCGAGAGAATCATCAGCACTGATTGCCACCTCCGTGGAAGCAGTGGAAAATGGGATGGTTGTAGCAGAAGATACGGCAAAACAGCTTGAAGAAGTGGCAGGTGAGTCAAAAATAATTACAGATGAAGTGATGAGAATTGCGGACACATTAGAAACACAGACAGAGGAAATATTACAGATTAATGAGGGCATAGAACAGATTAATGATGTGGTTCAGTCTAATTCAGCAACGTTCGAGGAATGTGCAGCAGCAAGTCAGGAGATGAGCAGTGAGGCAGAAAATTTGAATGAAATGATTCAAAAATTTAAGGTTGCTGAGTTTAATGAATAAAATTATCTTAATATGAATGGGATTCTTATTGCTGGAAACGGTTATGATATGCTTAAAGCATACTATGCTATATTGAGAGCATTGTATAAGTATTCATGATATATAGATAAATATAACAGACTAAAAAGAGAGGCGTTATTTTGATAACGTCTCTTTTTGTGATTTATTAAAACAGTATAAATTAATAAAAATGGGAACTGAAAATCTTTCAAAAACGCTGTGGGATTGATATTTTTTATGGGGAATTATCTCTTGGTTACCTGAAATAATAGATGTATATGTGTTTGATTTCATGCCAAAAGAGAATAAAAACTAGACAATAATTGCATATATGGCATGTTATAAATGTCAGAATTTTATATAAAGTAAGCAGTATCATTTTGTGCATACTTTGTATAATTTATGAAATTGTCTTTTACATATATTTGTTATATCTTTGATATAACAAAATTGTGGGAATAAAATAATTGGTATTTTGAAAGGAGAAGTTTCACATGGAAGAAAAGAGGTACCTGAAATGGTATAACAAGGTGGGGTATGGATCAGGAGATTTTGCAGGAAATGTTGTGTATGCATTTCTCTCATCATTTGTAATGCTGTATCTGACAAATACGGTAGGTTTAAATCCGGGTATTATCGGAACGCTGATTATGGTATCAAAGCTGTTTGATGGAATCAGCGATATGTTCTTTGGAACTATGATTGATAAAACAAAAAGTAGACTTGGAAAAGCTAGACCATGGATGTTATATGCGTATATAGGTTGTGCCGTAACACTCGTTGCAAACTTTGCGATTCCAGACAGTCTTGGGACAACTGCACAGTACATATGGTTCTTTATAGCATATACATTGTTAAATGCAGTATTTTTCACTGCAAACAATATAGCATATGCATCATTAGTTACTTTTTGTACAAAAAACAGCAGGGAACGTGTAGAGATGGGATCATGTCGATTTATCTTTGCATTTTCGACAAGCTTACTTATTCAGTCTGTTACAGTACAGTTTGTAAGAGCAGCAGGCGGTGGGGCAGCAGCATGGAGAATGGTTGCCGTTGTATATGCCATTATTGGATTGATTGTTAATACAATTTCTGTTTTTTCAATTAAGGAGCTTCCGGAAGAAGAATTAAAAGCGGGGAAGAATCACACAGAAGAAAAGTATGGACTAATAGAGGCTGCAAAACTTTTATTTTCTAATAAATATTATCTTATGATTTGTGCAACTTATATTTGTCAGCAGATTTATTCAGCTATGTTAAATATGGGCATTTATTATATGATTTATATTTTGAAAAATGAAAATCTGTATTCCGTATTTTCATGGGCAATTAATATCCCTGTTATTATCGCAATGTGCATCACTCCTATGCTGGTGGAAAAAATGAAAGGTTTATATCGAATGAACTTTGCAGGATATGTTCTTGGAACAGTGGGACGTGTCGGAGTCATCTTTGCAGGTTATATGGGAAGCGTTCCACTTATGCTTGCATTTACAGCGATTGCAGCACTTGGAATGGCACCGTGGCAGGGTGATATGGGAGCAGTTGTTGCAAGCTGTTCAGAATATACTTATCTTACAAAGCATAAACACATTGATGGAACTATGTATTCATGCACATCTTTTGGTACGAAAATCGGAGGAGGAATCGGAGTTGCATTATGTGGATGGTTGCTTGATGTAAGTGGATTTGTTAAGGAAGCAGCGGTGCAACCTGCCTCTTGCTTAAATATGCTTCATATTATGTATTTATGGATTCCTATGGTATTGTCATTAATAATTACATTCATCATGTCAAGAATGAATGTTGAAGATGCAAACGAAAAACTTAAAAAACAGTTGGAGGAATGTTGATATGGAATATAAAGGAATGAACGGATTGATACTTACCTGTAAGCATCACGACGGCTTTTGCCTCTGACCAAGCAAGTATACAGAGCACAGCATTAAAAACTCACCTTATAAGAATGAGAAAGGTGATATTGTGCGTGAAACAGCAGAGGCGTGTAAGGAATATGGTCTGAAGTTTGGTGTCTATCTCTAACCATGGGACAGAAATTATGGGCTATATGGAAAGTGAGGAAAAATATGAATGCTGATATGAAATGGCTGGACAATCCAGAAGTGTTTAAAGTAAATCAATTGGAACCACATAGTGATCATTGCTATTATCTGGATTATTCAGACATAAAAAAAGAAAAGAATCCATTATTACAGTCATTAAATGGTCAATGGGAGTTTGCTTACAGCAAAAATGTGATGGAAAGACCTGTTGATTTTTATAAGGAAACATTTGATGCATCAGGATTTGATAAAATTATGGTTCCAGGACATATTGAACTGGCTGGATATGATAAAATCCGTTATATCAACACTATGTATCCATGGGAAGGAAAAGAGTACCACAGAGGAGCCTATAGTATGGAGGCAACTGGAGCAGAAAAAGGAATGTTTTCAGAGGCAGAGTACAATCCGGTGGGTTCTTATATAAAATACTTTGATTTGCAAAAAAGCATGTGCGGAAAGAGAATCCATATCTGCTTTGAAGGTGTAGAAGAAGCTATGTATCTTTGGCTTAATGGTCAGTTTATAGGTTATGCCGAGGACAGCTTCACACCTTCTGAGTTTGATTTGACACCATATATTAGGGAAAAGGGGAATGTACTGGCAGTACAGGTACATAAGATGAGTACTGCAGCATTTTTAGAGGATCAAGACTTTTTCAGATTCTTTGGAATTTTCAGAAATGTTACTTTGAAGGCAATACCAGATGTTCATTTGGAGGATGTTTGGTTCAAACCAGTATTAAACCGTGATAATGTAAGCGGAAGTATAACTGTAAACATGAAGGTGTCCGCCATTGATGGTCAGAATGTAACTGCAGGCTTTATTTTAAAAGACAGGGAAGAAAATGTATTAGTAGAGAAATCCATACAGCTAAATAAAGATAATGACTATTTAGAAGGTACGATATGTGTTGATTTAGAAAATGTTAAACTGTGGGATAATCATAACCCATATTTGTATCATGCTTATGTTGAACTTAAAGCTGAGGATGGTTCCTTGGCAGAGGTAATCCCTTATGATATTGGTTTTAGACGAATAGAGATTATAAATAAAATAATTTATTTAAATGGAAAACGCCTTATTATTACAGGTGTAAACCGTCATGAGTGGAATGCAAAAACAGGAAGATGCATTGGTATAGAAGATATGAAAGCAGATATATCCTGTTTGTTAAGGAATAATATTAATTCTGTGCGTACTTGCCACTATCCTGATCAGATACCATGGTACTATATGTGCGACAATGCAGGTATTTATGTGATGGCAGAAACAAATTTGGAAAGCCATGGTTCGTTCCAGAAGTTAGGTGCAATTGAACCATCATGTAATGTACCAGGATCTTTTCCACAGTGGAAGGGTGCCGTAATTGATCGGGCAAAAAATAATTTTGAAACTTTTAAAAATCATACATCCATCCTTTTCTGGTCATTAGGAAATGAATCATATGCAGGTGACGACATAGAGGCAATGAATGTTTATTTTGCTGAAAAGCAGGATGGAAGATTAGTTCATTATGAGAGTGCTTATTATAATAGGACATACGAGGATACAATTTCTGATTTAGAGACCAGAATGTATGCGAAGCCAGAGGATGTAGAGAAATATTTGAATAACAGTCCGAAGAAACCATATATTTTATGTGAATTCATGCATGATATGGGAAATTCCATGGGAGGACTTGGCTCGTATATGAAACTGATTGACAAATATGATATGTATCATGGTGGATTTATATGGGACTATATTGACCAGGCAATTATGGTAAAGGATCCAGTGACAGGAAAAGATGTTTTACGATATGGCGGAGATTTTGACGATAAACCAGCAGACTATGAATTCTCAGCAAATGGAATTGTATTTGCTGACAGGAAAGAAAAACCAGCGATGCAGGAAGTGAGGTACTACTATGGCTTATACAGATAAATTAAGAGTTGTCTATGGTGACTATACACTTGGTGTACATGGAGAAGGATATGATTATATTTTTTCTTATGCACAGGGTGGATTGGAATCTATCGTTAAAAATGGCTATGAGTGGCTGTATCGTTGTCCTAAACCTACTTTCTGGAGAGCATTGACAGATAATGACAGAGGAAGCAGGTTCCACATTAAAAGCGGTAGCTGGCTTTCAGCAGATATGTTTATTGACTGTAAAGAAGTTCAGGTTATCATGGATGGTAAGGAACAAAAACCTTATGCACCAGATAATAATAGCTATGGTTGTGATGTTTATGCTGATGAAATTGTCGTAAAATATACATATGAGACCATAACAATTCCAGCGACAACTGTACTTGTAAGCTATACGGTTGACGTATCCGGAAAGATCCGTGTGGATGTACATTATAATGGGGTACAGGGACTTCCAGAATTTCCTGTATTTGGAATGAGGTTTATTATGCCAACTCTGGCAGATAAATATTTATATAAGGGACTGTCTGGGGAAACATATCCTGATAGAAAGGCAGGAGCCAAAGAAGGAATCTATGAGATTAATGACTTGAGTCTTACACAATATCTTGTTCCACAGGAATGTGGTATGAGAATGGATACAGAGTGGCTTGAAGTTACAAGACATACAACGCTTGATAACAGCAGGACAGACAGTTCATCTCAAATCTTACGCATTGAAAAAAATGACAAAAATTTTGCGTTTTCTTGTCTGCCTTATACGGCATCGGAGATTGAAAATGCCCTCCATCATGAAGAACTGCCACCAGCAAGAAGAACTGTTTTATGTGTATATGGTGCAGTAAGAGGTGTTGGAGGCATTGACAGTTGGGGAACTGATGTAGAAGAAGAATATCATATCAGTGCAGAAGATGATAAGGATTATTCCTTTAGCATATGTTAATCGCGGGATGAGAATATGAAGTTTAAGATTACCAAAGACTGGGTAAAGAGTTTTTTTGTGATAACTATATTAATGGTGGTTACATTGGGACCTACAGTGGATTTGGTTGGTCGAATAATTAAAACAAGAAGGATAGTGGAGAAACAGGGATTATAAATAAAAGGAGTTGCTTGTAAGTGTTATTGGTATATGAAAATAAAAATACGGGATTATCATCCGAGTGGAAAGAACCAGTACATGTGCCGCCGCATCTGCATGAAGCAATAGAAGTTGTGTATGTAACGGATGGAGAAGTAGAACTTGGAGTGGGGCCTGAATTGTTCCATATGGATGAAGGGGATTTTGCAATAATATTCCCTAACGTAATACATCATTATCAAGTTTTTGGGCAAAAGAAGAATAAGGTAATATATTTATATCTTAATCCAAAACTATTCCCCTCATACTATAAAGAACTTCAGAATTACAGTCCTGAAAATCCAGTTGTGAAAAAAAGAAAAGTGCATCCGGATGTAGTAAATGCTATAAAATATTTGGCAGAAATAACAGATGGCAATCCAATGCTGATAAAGGCATATGCACAGATGATTTTAGCATATGTTTTCACAACAATGCCACTGATTGATAAAAGTGCAGTAGGAAGAGATGATCTGATTTACAATGCGGTGGAATATGTAGCCAAAAATTTTAGAGAAAACATCAGCCTTGAAAAAATGGCATATGAATTATGTGTAAGCAAATATGTATTATCAAGAATGTTTGCGAAGACATTTCATTGTAATTTTAGTAAATATGTGAATGGAGTCCGGTTAAATTATGCAGTTGCAGAACTTGAAAACTCGATGGATTCTATAACAAACATATGTCTTGATTGCGGATTTGAAAGTCAAAGAACTTTTAACCGTGTATTTAAGGACAGATATAAAATTACACCTAGAGAATATAGAAAAAGGATGGAACATGATAAATAATATTTTATATGTTGATGGCCAAATTCCCCACAAATAATATGCATATTATTAGAAAAAGCAGAGAATCTATATTCTCTGCTTTTAGTTATATGTTTTTTCTGTATTCAGATGGTGATAAACCTTTTAACTTTTGAAATATTCGGCTGAAATACAGAGGGTTTTCATAGCCCACAATCCTGGCAATTTCGTTAATGTTATATTGAGGATTCTGCAGAAGTGCTTCTGCATTGTATATTCTTTTACGCATAATAAATTGTTTAGGTGTAATACCAGTATATAAGCGGAAATTACGAATGAACCAGCTTGTACTTATATTATTTTGCTCTGCATAGCTATCAATATTAATTGGTTCATTATAATGTTCACTAAAGTATGAAACAGCATTGTCTATTTCATCAGCTTTATGTGTATTATCATGAGATACAGAAGATAAAAAATGCCGATGTAGTCTTATAAAAATTTGTCGTAGATACATTTCTAGCATTTCAGGATATCCATTCTGACACATCTGCAGTTCTTTGATCATTTCACGAAACAGAATCTGATATTCAGATCCAGAACCACAGTAGAAAACTCTTTTGTCATCAGTTAATCCATAGGAACGAAGAAGATTGGTAACATTATTCCCAGTGAAATGTACCCAGTAAACTTCTACATTGTCTTTCGCATAATATTCATATTTTTGAGGTTCTTTAGGTCTGTATAATACCATATGACCAGCATGAACGATGGTTTCATCTGAATCATTATTAAAATGGAAGTGGGCTTTTCCAGATGCGATAAAAAGTAATTGGAAATCCAGTCTGCCACGCGGACGCCATGTAGGAAGTTTTGGCTTAGTATATAGCTTATAAGTACCACACATGGTTATAATTAGTCCTTTTGATTTATCTTTCCTGTCAATAGTGGAATTGTTCAAGTATGCGTTATTGGTATACATATAAAGCCCCCTTTACGTGTAATTAAAAATAATATGCATATATACTGTTGTAAATATAAGAAATTATTAAATATACAATGTGATTTTATCATTTTATGCATATAATGTCTATTTACTTTAATAAAACAAATCATAAATGAAACAAACTAATGTAATGTTATAAATTATTTGAATTATAGACTTTAAATGGAAAAGCATAATGAATTAGGAAAATAAAAATTATACTTATCTGGGATGACTAATAATATTGTTTTGTGCATAATCTGTACAATTTATGATATGGATTTTTTGAGCTATTTTTTGTATATTATGTATAACAAGAATGCAAGGTGATTTTACGGATAATATAGGATAACAATAGGATTAATTTCTATTAGTAAGTATAATTGGATATGATTGGCTGATAAAAATTATTCATTATTTTATATTATCCGATAAATGTTGATTTAAGTGGGGTGATTGAGATGCAGACAGATATATTGATTCAAAGTTTCCTAGATGGCGTATATGATGAGAGGCTTTTAGATGTGTATGCTGATGATACAAAAATTTATTATCAAAGAGAACGCTATATCAATGCAATAAAGAAATTTGAGCAGTGCTATAAGCCGGGAGATGTGGAATTGTTCAGTGCTCCGGGAAGAAGTGAGATTGGCGGCAACCATACGGATCATCAAAACGGAGAGGTTTTGGCAGCATCTGTTAATCTTGATACAATAGGGGTTGTAAGAAAGACAGATGATAATGTAATCAGATTGGTTTCTGATAACTATGATGAAATCATTATCCGGCTTGATGATGTATCTGTAGCGGAAAAAGAAAAGGAAACAACAAAGGCGTTGATAAAAGGTGTGGTTTCTGGATTCCTTGAAAGAAATTATTCGGTTGGAGGTTTTCAGGCATATATAACAAGTGATGTGCTGATTGGTGCGGGACTTTCATCTTCGGCAGCATTTGAAACACTGATAGGAACGATTTTGTCTGGACTTTATAATTGTGGAAAAATTTCAGCGACAGAGATAGCCATTATTGGACAGTATGCTGAAAATGTTTATTTTGGAAAGCCTTGTGGTCTGATGGATCAGATGGCAAGTTCAATTGGTAATCTTGTACATATTGATTTTGCCAACCCAGAATGCCCATATGTAGAAAAAATTGATTTTGATATGGAAAAGTATGGTTATAGGTTATGTATTACAGATACAAAAGGTTCACATGCTGATTTAACAGATGAATATGCAGCAATTCCAAAGGAAATGAAACTGGTTGCAAAATATTTTGGAAAAGAAGTGTTGCGCGACATATCTATAAATGATGTATTGGATAATATTACTGATTTAAGAAAAAAACTTGGAGACAGATGTGTCCTTAGGACATTGCATTTTATCTACGAAAATAAAAGAGTACAAAAAGAAGTAAGTGCATTGAAAGCAGGAAATATAGGAGCATTTCTAGATGATGTGAAAGCGTCAGGCAATTCTTCTTTTAAATATCTGCAGAATGTTTACTCAAATCAGGATATAAAAAATCAGAATGTATCTTTGGCATTATTTGTAAGTGAAATGTTTTTGGGACAAAATGGTGTATGCAGGGTACATGGAGGAGGTTTTGCTGGAACCATACAGGCGTTTGTGAAGAATGGATATGTGGAGAATTACAAATACGAAATGGATAAAATATTTGGTAAAGATTCTTGTAAAGATTTGAGAATAAGAAAATATGGTGGCATAAAAGTGTTATGAAATAGAAAGAGGGTATTATTATGAGAATCTTGGTTTTAGGCGGGGCTGGTTATATTGGTTCACACACAGTATATGAGCTGGTTGATGCAGGTTATGAAGTAATTGTAATTGATAATTTGCTTACAGGGTTTAAAGAGGCAGTACATCCTCAGGCAAAGTTTTATGAAGGAGACATAAGGGACAAGATATTCCTTGATAATATTTTATCAAAAGAAAAGATAGATGGTGTTATTCATTTCGCTGCCAGCTCACAAGTTGGAGAGAGCATGAAAAATCCACTGAAATACTATAATAATAATTTATGTGGAACAGAAGTGTTGCTTGAAAGTATGGTTGAGCATGGCATTGATAAGATTGTATTTTCATCAACCGCAGCTACTTATGGAGAGCCAGAAAGTATACCTATTTTGGAAACGGCTCGTACACTTCCAACAAATTGTTATGGTGAAACAAAGTTGTCAATGGAAAAAATGTTTAAATGGATATCTAAGGCACATAACTTACGATATGTTTCACTTCGGTATTTTAACGCTTGTGGAGCACACCCGAATGGAAAAATCGGAGAGGCACATAATCCAGAAACACATTTGATACCGCTTGTTTTGCAGGTTCCGAACGGAAAGAGAGAATACATATCTGTATTTGGAAATGATTATGACACAAAGGATGGAACCTGTGTAAGAGATTATATCCATGTAAATGATTTAGCTCAGGCACATATCCTTGCAATGGAATACCTCTCAAAAGGCGGAGAAAGCAATATTTTTAATCTTGGTAATGGTGTAGGTTTTACAGTAAAAGAAGTTATTGAGACGGCAAGAAAGGTAACAAATCATACAATTCCTATAAGAGAAGAAGAAAGAAGAGCTGGTGATCCTTCAGTGTTGATAGCATCCAGTGAAAAGGCAAGGAAAGTGCTTGGGTGGAAACCGCAGTATGCAGATCTTGAGACGATTATTTCAACAGCATGGAAATGGCATGTAAATCATCCGGATGGATACTAGGAGGTATAACATGAATGAACTTATTTCAGAATTAGTAGGTTACGGTATTGAAAAAGGATTGGTTGAGGAAGACGATAAAATTTATGTGATTAACAGACTTTTAGAGTTGTTTAGACTTGACAGTTATACTCAGACGGATAAAGCAATCAGACAGTTATCAGAAATTCTATCTGATATGACTGATTATGCAGCGGAGCATGGATTGATACCTGAAAATACAAATGTATACAGGGATTTATTTGATACTAAAATTATGGGGATTTTAACACCTGCACCCTCTGTGGTCAGAGCAAAATTTACAGATTTGTATGTCAAAAATCCAAAAAAAGCAACCGATTTCTATTATCAATTCAGTCAGGATACAAATTATATACGTAAGGACAGAGTTGCAAGAGATAAAAAATGGAAAGCAGACACACAGTATGGCAAGATAGATATTACAATTAATCTTTCTAAACCAGAAAAAGATCCACGGGACATAGCGAGAGCAGCAATTCAAGCAAAGAATGATTATCCTAAATGTTTGTTATGTGCAGAAAATGAGGGATATGCAGGAACACTTTCACATCCGGCAAGGCAAAATCATAGAATTATTCCAATAAAACTAGATGGACAAGATTATTACATGCAGTATTCGCCTTATGTGTATTATAACGAGCACTGTATTGTGTTTAATGCAAAACATACACCGATGAAGATTGATGAAGCTGTTTTTGTAAAGTTATTGGATTTTGTAAGACAGTTTCCACATTATACACTAGGCTCAAATGCGGATTTGCCGATAGTAGGAGGTTCAATTCTTAGCCATGATCATTTTCAAGGTGGAGCATATACTTTTGCTATGGCAGAAGCTCCATATGAGTATATGTTTGAGATTGCAGGATTTGAAGATGTGACAGCGGGGTGTGTTAAGTGGCCACTGTCAGTCATAAGATTGCAGGGAAGCAGCATTGGAAGACTTGCAAAAGTGTCTGACTATATTTTGCAAAAGTGGCGTGGGTATACGGATGAAGAGGCATTTATTTTTAGCGAAACAGATGGAGTACCACATAATACAATTACGCCAATTGCACGTATGAATGGGAATTTATATGAAATGGATTTGGTTCTCAGAAATAATATTACGACAGAGGACAGACCATGGGGTGTGTATCATCCAGAGGAAAAACTGCATCACATTAAAAAAGAAAATATTGGATTGATAGAAGTGATGGGGCTTGCAGTACTTCCTTCCAGGCTGAAAAAAGAAATGGATATACTTGCAAAAGCTATTATTGAAGGGAAAAATATTCATGATATAGAGGAAATAAAAATTCATGCTGACTGGGTAGATGAATGGCTGGACTCTTATGATATTACAACAGAAAATATAGAGAGTATTATTCAGAAGGAAATTGCAGATTGTTTTGTGCAGGTTCTGGAATGTGCAGGTGTATATAAACGCACAGAAAAGGGAATTGCTGCATTTAAACGGTTTTTGTCAGTACTATAAAGAATTAGCAGAATTATAGTTTGACAATATATTTCGTTTAAGGGCAGGTGAATTGAAATGTGGAATACAATTTTTGGTGCATACATAGGCAGAAATATTTGATGGAAGTTCTTGTATCATAGATTCTTCTCCCCATGGAATCTCTTCTAGGGTGCCCCCAATTTCCACATTCTTTTATTTTACCCTCTGTAGTTTCGGTGGTTTTTATTTTTTTCAGTTACACCATATTGCCCTTCGGACAAGAAGTTTCCCGCATTCAAAAAATTCTGTCAAGTCCAAGCATACTATAACTCCAAACTATCCGCATTAAGCAAAAAATACTTCATTCCCATGATTACAAAGCCTTCTTCATTTCTCCAAGGTTTTTTTGTTCCGTTTACTATCACAATCTTTTTAAACGAATCTGGAATATTTCTAAATGAATTAAGTTCCTGCTTCTGCTTTTCCTCTGAAGTCATATCGTAAGCCACCTGAATATAATATCTCTGACTACCCTGATTGACCACAAAATCAACTTCAAACTGCTTTCGAGTTGTTTTTCCTTCAT